>Ga0307979_1000902_pt1 | contig 20988 bp, 21 predicted proteins | sample OrgLakmetage1058_FD_201833 | JGI IMG/M metagenome (GOLD analysis project Ga0307979, IMG submission 201833) | Saline water microbial communities from Organic Lake, Antarctica - #1058 | ecosystem: Environmental > Aquatic > Non-marine Saline and Alkaline > Saline | place: Antarctica: Organic Lake...
GCCCCTCTCCCTCCTGAATCATTCCGCACTTGCTTTGTTTGCGCAACGCACGCGCATTCCCACTTCTGCCCGCAGCATTGGCTTCTGTGCCATTTGGGTTTGTATTAGTTCGAGTTCGAGTTCGGCCGTTGATTTCGATCTCATTTCACGTCGATATGGCGCAATTTAAAGGACTCAGAAGAAACCTTGAGAGTAGGCCATTATCCAAATACATGGTTTTCTGGAACCAGCTCATCAATCACCTCGAACTCGAACTAGTACAAACCGAATTGACTCAAGCCAAAGCTTTAAGAAGAAGCTCACGCGCTCGCTATTAGCGCTCGTCAAAAGCGTCTGTGGGGTGTCTACAAAGGGCAGGCGATGATACTTCTATAGCTTTGTAGCTTCCTTTTTTTTAAACTAGAATCCGTTCATGACTCCAGACTCCAGACTCCAGACTTGGACTTCGGTCGCATCTGGAAACTGTGTATGCTTCTGCATTGAAGAAAGCATGCGCCGTTTTTTCGTCTCGTGGGCGCGCCAGAAGCCTCTGCTTTTCGTAGTCCTCGTGTCGCGCTAGGGTGGCAGAAACGTTATTATCTTGGGGTACATGCAAATCCAAATGGCACTCACATCTGCCGTCTGTCGGTCCGTGGGTGGTCCATCCGGTCTGTCGTGTGTTCCCAGGATGAACTCGGTATCGTTATACAGGATCCTTCCTAGGTAGCTTTGAGGTATACTTGAGCCCTAGGTGCTTATTTCTGATCGAGCCTAATCCCTTGAGTTGCTGGGTGTGTGTGTAACTCACTTTTGTGGAATGCGCAGTGGCACTAGCATTCGAACGTAGGGCGCTAGTAATGGCAATAGAAATGAAACAGAGCAATAAGACCCACTAATTTGTAGAAACTGATCTCGACATAATTTCCCTGCGATAGAAAGAAATGTCGAAACTAAGCAGGAGCTTATTGAGCTCAGGTTAGCCGACGACCGCGCCTGAAGCTGCAACTTCCAAGCTTCCACTCGCTCTCGCTGCTGAGACCCCGTTCCTAGTAGATGTACACGAGAGCGTACACAAGTGTCCAAAATAAAATGAAACTGAGCGCATTTTCGCCAGCATTTCCTGCGATAAACTTCAGCGGTGGTTGAAGTGTATACTTCATCGAGTCGAAGCCCATCGTCGCAAGCACGACCACCTGCAGCGTCCCGTAGAGTAGGACGTAAAGGAGGGCGCCACGTAGGCCGGTGCACCCCAAAATTCCAGCGCAGCAGCCTCCAATAAGCATCACAAATGTGTTGATTAAGGACATCGACTTCGTGTTGTGCATCAAAGCGTCGCGAGAGAAAAATACGCGCTCGCCTTTGGCGTCGAGCATGTCGTCGCCCGGGCCCATCATGATGCTTTACTTGCGAATTCGCGCTGGTAGTCGACTTGCACTCGCACTGCTCCCTATGAATACTTAACGATACTACTAACTCTCAAATACTACTATTAGTCTGAAGCCGTCTGGTGCGGTTCGTCTTACGGACTACTTCTTATACGAGCTCTTCACTCTTCACCTCTTTCGTCTGTGCTCCAAAAACACAGCAGGGGAAGAGAGACGAGAGAAGAGAGTTACAGTGAGAGAAGAGAGGAGAGAACTACTCCATACTCCATGTGTAGCGAGATATTATATTAGAGAAATTTCTTTTTCGAGAACGGAAATAATGGAGGAGGCGAGCGAGGGACTAGCTAAAGCTTAGTTAGTGGATGGTGGAGCAAGGGAGCAAAAATGAAAATGGAGCTCAAATTACTATCTGTAGTAGCACTCCATCTCCTATTCCACGTTTCGCTTGCGCTCTCAGAACTGCCACTTGCCCGTGGAAGCAATGGCCAGGATTTGATTGAAGTTTTATCTCAACCGGCGGCGTGGGCTTGTGTTGATAGTGCCACCGTATCGTGGCGTTGTCTCTCGGACAGCACAGCCGCATGTTCTTTCAGGTAATCATATATTACAGGCAACCGCGTCGCGCGAGCATAACGTCACGGTTAATTTTTATAACGTATGTTTGATTTCTCGTAATGCGCTTCGAACGTCTAAATTGGTTGCACCCTTCATTCCGACGTGGAGTAAGCACAGCGGCATGTTTACTTTTCATTCCTACTCATCACAACAACCCTATTCCTTCTGTCTGGTTGTGCGCCTGCAGTTATGCCCTCTTGAATAATGAGCATGATGAAAGTACTGCTGCTACATGGGTCTCGGTAGAAAGTTTTGGTGCGGGGAACGCTACTGCTACCGTGAAGTTCCCACGACCAGGAGACACCCTAGCGGGAGGAGCTTATTGGCTGTTGCTTCGAGCCGACTTGCGCACAGCGAATGCGCCTAGCAACGAGTCGACCGTAACGGCTACCACACGAGTAGACTTCGGCGTAGCGTGTGGGGCTCCTACAACGACCATTGAAGCTTCACCCGCTCTTCTGAGCCGCACCAGTTCAGGCACTTTTCTCTTCAATGGGCAAATTGCGGCACCTCTTGAGCCAATCCGGAGCAGCAACAGCAGCAGGAATATTGGCAGTAACAGCGGGCTGCCCATTTCACATTTTGCAGTAGCATATGATCGTCCCTTGGGGTCACGTCTTACTGCTAAGTTCGCTGAAGGCGCAACTGAGGCCTCGAGCGGGAGTTCGGCAGGTAGTGCTTGGCCCACTTTTTCTGGCACCGCCACCCTTGCTTTGCCCACAGAGCCAACGTTAGACAGCAATAGAGACACTTGCGTCTTCAACTTTACCACAGAAATGGCGCTTAAATCTTCTGCGACTAGCACTGTAGCTCCAGCATCGAGCTCGGGCAGCAATAATGCAGCGTTGTTGTCCCTGAGCGACCTGTCATATCTTGAAGTGGTCATGCGGCCTGCAGCTGCCGAGGGTACTGAATGGGTAACAGCTGGATCTGCTCCATTGTCGCCCACACTCACATGGGAGACAAGCACGGCAACGTCGGGCAGCGGTAGCAGTGATGAAGTGGGTTATGCTTCAGCAGCGTCTGCTGATGGCGTGGGCGGGTTCTTCGAGGTTCCCCGATCTCTCCTGGCACCACCAGGGCCTAACTCCGGGTCATCACATGGTAACTGCTCCACGCTAGCTCTGCTTGCGTACCTTGCGTCGCCTGGTCGTCTCCGTTTGCGGCTATCTGCTTCAGGAGCGGGAGACTTAGCGCCTGAAACAAAAACAAAGAACGTTTCGTCTGCAGCTGCCCGGTTAGCTGATCATGGGCGAACGACTCGGCCGTGGGAAACGTTCAACTTAGGCGAAGGTTCAAGTGGAGCTCACTCGTTTGCTGTCGCTGCCGTGGATCAGAGTGGCAATGTCAATGGCAAAAATGTTCCACCTGAGGCCATGTACGCGTGGACGGTAGACTTGACCTTAGTGCGCACTGTACTTGATTCTCGACCTGCGAGTACCACGGAGTCCACGTCTGCCCTCTTTCGCTTCTCCTGTATTGATCCTGCGGCACCAGCGTCAACCACTGGTACAGCTGGCTCTAGATCTTCAACCAGCAGTAGCAGCACTCACGCTTGTAGCTACGATTACGTGGTCTTGAGTGGCGATCAAAGTGGTGCCTCAACCTTCACTGCCGGTGTCAAGTCAGCTTCAAAGAGCAGCGCCAGCCATGGTGTTGGATGGACGGCTTCGGGGCAATTGTCACTCGAGAATTTGGCTGAAGGTGCGCATACTTTCCGCTTACGCGCATGCCGCTATCCACCTAATATAGCCAGTGACAACAGCACAATGAGCGCTCACGTTGACGACGAGGGTGATGCTAAGGCAGCGGCCCGTGAGTGCGATCCAGATTTCTTAGAGTGGGCGTGGGTAGTGGACACAGCAAAACCAGAGACAAGGATTGTGAGCGGGCCACCTCTGATGAGCAGCAGCACATCAGCAACCTTTGAGCTGGAGAGTTCGAGGCCATTTACATCACACAGTTCGGCTGGGCAAACTACGACGCCTTTCTTATGCAGGCATACTAAACCTTACAGCACTGAGGGTCAGACCGGCAGCAGTGGGAGCGACATCAGCGGTAGTGGCAACCGCAGTAGCAGCGATAGCAGTGATAGCAGTATAAATGACCTTAGCGCTCGACTTAGCGAAAGCAGGTGGACTACGTGTTGGAGTGCAACGAAGCTATCAGGTTTAGCGCCTGGCTTGCACACGCTTGAAGCACGCGCTGTTGACGCAGTTGGGCAAGTTGACCAAACTCCTTCTGAATGGACTTGGCTAGTGCACCCGTTCAAAGTTGAAAAACCCATAGAAGGCTGCCCTGTACTGCCTCTAGATACAGCGGCTGGTCGAAGACTGAAGCATGTGAATGTCACAGTGGTACTTATAGATTCTGCAGAAGATAGGGACGCCGGTACTGCCGTGGGATGGGCAGTCACAGCTACTTCTTCTTCCTCTTCCTCTGCATCCAGTGGACCTGCACCTATGATGGTGGCTGAGGGTACTACAGCGGGGATAGTGAATGCATACACAGTACCTGAGCTGCAGACACAGCGTTTGACTGCGTCAGTGCCTCTGCCTTTCCCTCTTGGTGCCAATGTGACAATCAATTATACACTTGAGGTACAGTTGCACGAGTTGCATGTGTAGGTCTCACGAGAAATATTGTACACACGAACGCATTTGGTTTGTTCCTTGCACCCTCTTTTACTTTTCTCCTCCCTCTCTTCTTTATCGGTATGAAATTTGCGTGTGTGCGCGGACTATACTAACAGGTATGGCCAGCTGCGCCAGCACTTGAAGTGCTTCGTGCTTGGGCGATCACCAATGAGATGGCTGCAACCTCCGATCCGATATCCTCGAACATTAACAACAATGGCACCTCCGCAGTAGCAACCCCCACCGTTGGCAATAGTACCGCTGCCACTTCTGCTGCAATGGTGAGGACTGCATTTTGGGTATGCTATACTGTAGTTTCCTGCTTCTAAAGTACCCCTTTTTATCTTTCTTGCCTATCCTCATAGGACCAAGCCGCCATGATTGCTTATCGAGCAGCATTCGGTGTGCAGTGCCACTACCAAGTCGACAAAGCAGCCGTGGTTGTGCGTGTAAATAGTGCCTCCTTGCCTCCTGCTGTAACCAGCGCAGAGCACATTAAATTAAGACTCAATAAGGCCTGTGGTACCGCAGCCATGGGCTGTGAGTATGCGCTCATTTATGACGACATAAAGAATGATGATGAAGTGCCAGTGACATGGACTGAGACCGGCCCTTCCTTGGACCTCAGCAACCTCGCCGAAGGCGCCTGGACCTTGCACTTACGCCCCTGCCGTGCTCCAGCTGGTCTCGGGCCTTGTGGTAACGCTATACTCGATAGCAACAAAAATGGCACCCCTAGTGGTATCGCTGACAACGGAGACATTGAGGCAATGGTGTACGCAGTACGCAATGTGGTGCGATGGATAGTTGACCGGCGCTTGCCCAAAGTGAGCTTTGTTCACTTGCCTCTAGGCGTGTCTCTCGTAAACGACACAGCAGTAGTCGATTCTACCACTTCATCGACATCGGATACGCCTCCCAAATTGCCCACATTTCGGCGCCTTGTCTCAACAGCTGCCACCGAAGATGATGATGACACGTCGGATGGTACTTCTGCGTCGTCACTGAATGCCGCTATAGACGCCGGCAACGTTGTCATCAACTCTGACACTCTCAATGTAGAGGTTGTGGCAGACAAGCCAGGCTGCCGCTTTTTCTATTGGCTCACGCAAACAGCAGTGACATCACCCAGCAGTGCAAAGCTAAGCCCTGTAGTTTCTCCCAACTTCAGTTTAGAGCATGTCGACGGCGGGATACCTACTACTGGAAAAGGCACGAACGGGTGGGTTGAATGGACACGAGGAAAAGAGAACAGCGGTAGTAGTAGCAGGAGCAGTATCACAGGTAGTACCACAGCAATATTAGAGATCGATGCTGCACCTGCTGGTATTGTAGAGCAGCGTATCCTATGGATAGTAGCTGCTGATTCGCGTGGAATGGCGCCATTGCGGCCCTTAAATGCGGTGTCTTGGATTGTAGACCATCGCTATCCTCGCACTTTCCTCGTAGCAGCGCCACCACACGTGGCTGCCACGGCAGATGCTGCGTTTTACTTGGACTGTGCACTTGATGCGTCCCCTAACCCACTTAGGACTGAAGCTGCAGCATCAACTACAGTCACTAGCACCACTAGCACCAGTGAGAGCAGTGTTGAGAGAGTGTTCATGGAGCGAGCAGGTGGAGGACCTTTGGTGTCAAGCGTAAGTGAAACGGCGCCAGCAAGCTTAATGATTGCAGGTGACGGCGCACAGTGTGCATTCCAATACGCGCTCGACCAATCAGAGGACTGGATCAATGCTGAAAACCCCATGGTGCTCTTTCAAGTGCCAAAAGGTGCCCACACCCTGCGTATTCGAGCGAGCCGTGTGCTTGCAACCGACACCGATGCTGATATAGATGATGATGGTGATAATAGCGGCGAGAGCGATGACAGCGATGATGACAATGACGATGAACACAACGACGATGACGATGCCTCAGCGGCTACAGAAACTCCTGAAGCAGTTTGGGACCCAAATCCCATTTCGTTCATTTGGACAGTCGACTTATTACCACCGAAGATTGAGCTTTTATCCAAACCTCAGTCGCCGCTGCATGAGCCCCTCGCAGCTTTTTCGTTCTTAGGCAACAAGCCACTAGGCGCCCTTGAGCTGTTCGTGCACCTCAGTTACGATCCAAATCCTGCCAATGTTGCCATCGTAGGCGGTGGCAGTGGCGGCGGTAATGGAGGCCACAGCAGCAACACTGGCAGTACCGGTGTTGGTACAGGAACCGCGGGAGATGACTCCACTGCCAGCGACGATTTGTCAGAGAGCGCCGATACAAGCGGGAGTAGTAGCGGTGGTGATTCAAGTGCGACATCTGCGTGTGGTGACACCGCTTATTCCGCACATTCGTGGTGGCGCGCGTGCTCTTCTGATTACGCAACCGTATTTCGCGATGCTGCGGACCTATCAGGATCTTCATCGTCGACGTCATTGTTCACTAACGAGACATTTGGAACTTGGGTTAAGCTTGACTTGAGCGATTTGGGATCAAACGGTCTTCTTGAAGATGCAACCACGACTACTGCCGATGCCACCACTGCTAGCAACCCGGTATCCTTGATGTCATCGAGATTGGCCACCCTTTCTGTAGCCTTGCATAGGCTTGAAGATGGAGCTTACCGTGCTCGCTTCGGGGCTTTAGATCGCCGCTCTGGGGCCATCGATAAAAGTCTCTTGTCTGGCATGCCTCTAGAATTTGCTTGGGCAGTAGACTCGAGTAAACCTGAAACTTTTGTGCTTTCGGCGCCTCGTTCTCCTTCTGCCGTTGCCGATGCTTCATTTCTCGTCGACTCCTCATTCCCTAGTGCCACTTTTGACTTTTGTACCGACGCGAACTTTGATGACTTTGACTGGGGTGCACTCAGCAGTAGAAGTAGTTCCAGCGAGATCTCTGGAGCTGGATGTGCTTACAACGTCAGTGCTGAAACAGTCTCGGTGCATGAGCTCAGCGGTGGAGGGCACAACATCACGGTTCGTCCTTGCACCTCAACTGAATTGGCTTATCTCTTTCGTTGAGCGTGCGCGGATTTCAGCAAAATATAGATCCTTAAAATTGAAATGAGCAAAACATGTTTCTGCATTCAATACCATTTCATCACTCCCTTATGCAATGCCTCATTGCCTCCAAACAGATGCGCGCTCGGCATACCACTAGCGGTGTCGACGGTGCGCCTGCCTCGATGGGCTGGCTCGTGGATCTCGACGCTCCCAACACCTTCTTGCTCGCAGCTACTCCACCGGGCCTCCTCGAGCAAGGCAACAGCTTCGCCACCCATCTCGCGTCAGTTGGGTTGGTAGTGAAAGCATCGGAGCCCGTGACGCGCTTCGTGCTTCGTGCTCGTGACCCCGGTGGCAGTGTTGTAAACTCTCCTGCTGCCTTCTCGGGCGCCAGCAGCGGTGTCTATGATGGAGTAAGTTTAGAAGTCTCGGGAGTAGCGAGCGGTTCCGCTTGCCTCGTGGAGAGTCCTTGTTTTGTCGATGTCCCGAACCCTTCACCAATGTTTTCTTCTTCGTCAACTTCTTCGGTGTCCACGGCGCGTGCTACTTACTACTTTGCATCCTCGACCACTGCCTACACGCTTGAAAGTTTAACCGTAGGGCTTGAGAACCAAAGCCCTGATCTTGGTGCGGTGGACGTCATGGCTGTGTATTTGGACTTCTTGAGCGCTGGTCCCCATGTCTTTGAGCTTCAGGCGGTCGATCGCGCTGGCAATGTCGATGCGTCTCCCGCTAGTGTTGCGTTCGTGGTTGACCCAGCGTTGAGACCAGGCCCGCCAGCAGCGCCCCGGCTCTTGACTGCCAACGGCTACAACAATGGAGCAAAATTCATGTGGGAAACGTCACCGGATGATGGCATGGGCACCAATTTACCGACGCTTGCTTCGGTGCAAACCAGTGCGAAGCCGTGCTGCAGTGACGGTGGCCTTGGCAATGTAGCTCCTGCAGTGTCCTCCTACCATGTCGCTGCGCGCTCCTCAGTGCGTGGGAAAAGCGTCTTCACTTACCGCACCCTGAGTGCAGGTAACGACGGCGACAATAGTGGAGATGTTGCCTTGACCACCAAGTCCAATCCTCATCAAGGCTCTACCTGGCTGTCCACGCCCCTGGAACCGCTTCAGAACCAAAACTTGTACGAGTTCGTGGTCACGTCTCGCAACCAGTATGGTTCGTCCGGCCCATCCTGGCCCTCGGACCCGCGAGTGCCTTGGGACCCCAGCGACCCCTGCTCCTCGCTCGACTGCAACGACGCGCCCGACGCCAACTCCCCCGGTGGGGCCTGCTTCTTGAAGCGGAACACCATGGGAGTTTTGCGGGGCTTTTGCGTGTGTAGGCCGGGCTTCGCGGGGGTGTCGTGCCGAGACCGCCTCGACCAATCAGAATCCACCTATTACTCTGCCACGGTCGCGGCCGTAGGTGCGACGCCTGGGGAAGGCTACTCTTCTGAGGTGGCAGGAAGTTCCTCGGGCAGTCCAGGTGGAAGTGCATCGTCGTCAGGGAGTTGGAGTGGTAGTTCTGCAAGTAGCCACGGAAGCTGGCAGCCAGCGGTGTCGGGAGTGGCGATGGCCAGCTGGTGGGCAACTCCTTTCGGGGGGTGTTCGCGCACCTGTGGTGGGCCACAAGAGCTGAGGTCAACCCGGCTTCGAGACGTGCGCTGTGGAAGGTACACCGAGTGGCGCTACCACTGAGAATACACCTTTTCGGTGCTTTATTCGCAACTTTATTGCGTTTTCCTTTTTGTCCTTTGGTAGATTTGGCTGACGAGTATGCATTCGCACATATGCTGGAATAATTAGATTTCTATTACCTTTCATCTTCATCTTCTCTTTTTTTTTAACAATATCCTGTAGCTTCTTCATTCTCCCATCTTGTGGCAGGTACCGCGACGGCGCCTTGGAAGGCTTTTTTCCCGAAGGAGAATTCAGCGATGAAGCGCAGAGTAGGAGGAGGCTCGTGGTACAGGCAGAAGGCGGGCAGTTTTACTACAACCACGACTCGAGCTGGGACGAATCCGAGACTTGCCCGTTGCCTCGAGAGGCGATGCCCGTTGAAGAAGAAGAGTGCGCACTGCTAGCCTGCGGCGAGGTGGTTGCAACTTATATTGTATATATTAGGGGTTGATAGCGCGCGTGTGTGCAATAGGAGTAGATCTGATGAATCCAATATTCTTAGGAATGTATTTGTTAGGAAGCACGAAGTAACTCAGAGTACATGTAGCTGTTGTTGCAGCCATCTCGCAAATGATTTGGGCTTTTGTGGATTTCAAAGATTCAATTAAAAATTCGATCTCATTCTCTATTGGTACACGCGCGTGTGTTTGTTGTGTGTTTATTGTTATCATTTCGCAGGATTTCTTGTATGTCCAGCTTGAACTTGACGCAACGGTGCGTGACAATTGATTTGCCTGTATCCTCATTCTTGTCTGTTACCGGAAGAGTCTTTCTTTCAGTGCATTTTTTTCTTCTTTTTTTTAATTTCAGCAAATTTGGCTCTGAAGGTATCAATTGTATTCTCACTTTCGTAGTTTTGTTTGCTGTTACCACTAGCCTCTTTCTTCTTTGTGCACTCTTCCGTTTTAGCATAAAGACCTCTTAAATTGCTGATTCTCTTTGACTTAACTTTCTCTTGCTAACAATCCTACCTCTTCTACCAACTTTCTTTGGTGGGTCAATAAACTATTCAGGTGCGCTTCGATGACGCGGCCTTTTCTCTGGCCGCGCAGACCGCCTTCGAGCAGTCCCTGGGCCTCGAGCTCGCGGTGGCCTTAAATTTACGCGCCGAGCGCGTGGTAGATACGGTGGCCTTTGCACTGGGCGACAACGCGTCGTAAGTTTCACTCAACATTTTTGTCACAATTGTGTACATTCCGCTTTTTTTCATTGCCTTCCCACGCTTTGGCAACATTTTCATGAGGTGTATTGTGTATTGTATTCTTGAATTGAAATTATGTAGACCATTTTACGTGCGCGATGCTTCATTCATGTATACCGTATTGTGTATGAGTTGTGCTGCAATGGCGACCACCCCTCCCTGTAGGTACGCGCAGCTGCGGTTCAAGGACAAGGGCTACGAGCCCGACCCGTGGTCCAATCTCGCGACCTTCACCTACCCCCAAGCCCCTGACGCGCGCAGCTGGGAGCACCCGCCGGGCGCTGGCCGAGGCCCCCCCGCCTCTGCGAGCGACGACGCTGACGACGACGGCACCGGTGTGAGCGCAACCAGCTCGAGCCATTCTCCCCCCAAGGGTGGCGTCGCGGTAGCCTTCAAAATCTTGGGCCCAAAAGCTGCGGGGGACTCTTCGCTACAATCAGTGGCAGGACAACTGGCCTATGCGGTGAACGCTCCCGGATCCAACCTGCGGACCAATGGGCGGCATTTGAGGCACGTTGCTCCGTCTACGTTGCGCATTGCTGGTGGGGGGCTACTGGAGCCTGCAACCATTCTGTCTCGCTGGGTGCGCGCTAACACATTGATCATAGTCGCTCAAGTACTCGCCGGATGTGGCACTGCTTTCCTGTTCCTTAGTGTAGTGGGCTACCGGCTGGCGGTGGCGAGAAAGAAAAAGCGCCGCAAGAAACGAGTGGATCATGTCGAAGGGAACGAAGTTATCGAGGACCTGCCCATTGCCAAGGGTACTGTGGTGGCGACGCCTTTCCATGACGGCAAAAGTGGCGACAAGAGCAGTGACCCAGCTGAGACGCTAGCGGCTGCTGCGTGGGCGTCGGCGATGGGTTGGTTGGAGGGGCAAATTATGAGCCCACTGCAGCAGCTAGGAGAGCAGTCTGGGGGCAGCCACAACTGTGGCACCGGTCTCGACAAAAAAGTCTCAGTTGAAGGGCAATGTGGGCCAGATCCAGTAGCAGCGCTCGAGTGCAAGCTGTACGGTGCTAACAACAACACTACAGCATCAAGTCAATCATCTATTGCTTCATTCTCTTTTTCGAGGCGCTCTCATGAGGACACTACCCAAGCAGAATGGAACTACGGTGGCGACTGGCGCCCATCGTCAGTGGGTGCTGAAGGCGCGAGCACTAATCACGCAAGCACCTCAGACAGCAGCAGCAGCAGCAGCCAGAGCAGTGACGACGACGCAGAGCGCTCCAACGTGCGTGGCATGAGATCGCGCCGTGGAGAAGATCGAGCTGTAGCGCGGGAACGACTTCTGGCGCAACACGCAGGTGAGTCAGGAGGATCTCAGGGGTGGTGGTGGATGTGGCTGCCGAGCTTCAAGTCACTCGGGTTGGTATCGCCGTCAGCAGAACTTCCTACCACCATCACAAGTGGCAGCACCAGGAATAGCACGAACTCCTCAACTACTACTTCTAGAAGTGATGGCGTCACCGCTGTGGCTCCGGAAGCTGTGTCTGTGGTACAGGCAATGCCATCGTCAGGTCTACGCAAGAGCACCAGTTGCCCAAACATGACCTCCACAGTGGTGAATATGGATGAATTGAATGCTCTCGCAGACCAATTAGCACCTACTTCGTCGACCTCTCCTTCTCCTCGTGATCATGCAACGAGGATTCCCCCTGCTGATTCCCTAGCACACCCGTCATCCCCGGAAAGTCCAGCCAAACCTTCCCCGGCTGCTCCTCGAACACTGCGTCCTTTCATGTCTCGAAAAGGGAGAGTTCAGAGGCGCAGCGCACGAGGAGCAAGCAGAGAAGTGGAGCTCGCAGAGATGGGGTGTGTCGAAAGCTCTACCAGGTCTCCGTTTCATGAGGACGCCACGCACCCTACAGGCACCACCATAAGTAAAGATGGTGATAACGTGCCTACAACTGCAGCTTCTGCGACCGCTGCTGATAGTTGCGCCGTAAGCCTGGATGGAATCGTCGTGGCTGGAGCTATTTCGCCTTTTCACGCAGACGGCTATGCCGGAAACCGAGGGCTGGTTAATCCGGGGAATGCGCCTGAGGCTCGGATTTAGCCTCCTTTCATAAATGTTCAAGATGCAATAACCCGGTTTAAGACCCGAGAAGCAAATGACATAGGCACTATACATTAACGTGCTATTGATATGTGAATGTTTGCTCGTAGCCAAAAGTAGTTGCACGAACATCGTAGGGGTATTGAAAGAACAGTGTTTGAATCCGATAACTAAATTTGATAGAGACCGATAGTAGATTGAAGTGGAATTGGCGTGGCTCTTTTGTGAATCCTGGTGACAAGGCAGGCTTCTTGGCGCTTCCGGGGAATTGGAAGTGGCCACCAGTTGCTTCACATCGGGGCGCAAAGGATCCAATGCTAACACACTGTGAGAGTGAGAGAAGTTTTAAGAAGGCGCATGTTGTGAATCTTTTTGGGCTTATTTCTGGAGAAGCCCTTCCAATCCTAACTCTTCGTATTTCATGGCCTCAAGCACATCTAGTTCAGCTTGTGAGCAGCGTTTGCGTCTATGCCGTTCAGCATCTGGAAACAGTTCTAACAAGGCTTGCTCGCGGTCCTCACTGGTTGGGTGTGTAGTCATATAGCTCAACAGTTTTCGTTGCCGAGGGCTCAATTTTTCTTCAAGCTTTGCTGGATTCGTTTCGTCTAATATGCCGTTCCACTCTTTCCACAATTTCGGACCTGCAGCAGGATCATAGCAAGCTGCAGAAGTGACAAATATACCCACGGTATCAGCCTCGTGTTCACATCTACGCGACTGTGGGAGTAAGAGCATCAACATTGCAGCGCTTTCTTGAAGGTGGAGGATGGCCAAAGCATTCCATATGTTCGCGCTGCCCAGGCCAAGTAAAGAGGATACAAATGTAGCGCCTGTAAGGACAACTGTAATGATGCCACCGTGACTCAAACGTTCGCCTCCGTGCCGCTGCAGCGCGTGAGCCATCTCGTGTCCCAAAACAACGGCGAGCTTGTCCTGCCCATCTACTCCTTGGCACTGGTTATCAAGCAGGCCCTTTGAAACAAACGCAGTACCGTCTTGAACTACAGATGCTTTTGTCTGGTATAAATGAAGCACGCTCAATCAATTTGGCAAAATTTCAACAATTCATCGTGATCAAAATACAGGCACTTTGATGCAAGAACTTCATAAGGAGTGATATGAATTTATATCACGGTTGGCGGCTCACCTCTGGGCTATCAATAACGTTAAGGTTCCAGTGAAGCGCTTTTGCGACAGACTGATCGATATCCGTTTTTGGCAGGGCTTGTACTAGGCGGTCCCAAACTTTCTCGACACGCTTATATTCTGGGTGAGATTTCGGCAGCAAATTCTGACCATCTTTTTGGAGACTGTCTAGCATTTCCTTTGAAATAAACGCCCCAATTTCGATTTCATCCTCCAAGCTCAGGAGCATAAAGCGTCGACGATTCGTCATGGGAGCATTTTCAAGGTGAGTAAAATATACGGTCGCAACTATGCCTCCCGTGACGCCTGCTACTCCTAAGGCAACCTTTCCTCGTCGCTTCCAGAATTCCTGCTTTTGATTTGCATCCATTAGAGCGTACGCAGCTCTCGATTTACGCCCTAATAAATAGGGAATGATATGAATTTTTCGCGAGGGCTTCGCCTGGACGATGTTACCCCTGAGAGCACTTCTGTATGCCATGGTTTGAATTTAGGAGTTAATGTTATCATTAGCAGAAACAGTAGGTCCGATTGCATCAAGTTGTTGAAAATCTATTAATCACGATCCTTTCTGCTTTCTGAATCTGCAGAATGCGCTTATCAATATCCCCTCTTATCTTCATTTCAACACTGGTAAAGAAATTGCATTTGCTTTGACACTTGACAACTGGAACTCTTGCAGGATTGTGTATCTTATTCAGGCCTCGAATGAACATTCGTGTGCTTTATCTCCTAAGAGTAATTAATGACTACTGAATACTGTAGCTGTTAACTGGACATAAGGTTGTATTCAATTTGTTTTACCTTCTACCGGAAGGCGGTATTAGTTATGAAACTGTTGGCTACTAAGCTGCTGAAAATTTACTTAGTACTTATGGTGCAGAAGTGCAGTACGAAATGTTAAAGTAATTTGACATCTTAAACTGCACTATAGACTAGCTAGCGTTGTGCAAAATCATTGACTAAACGAGCAGGTTTGGTAAAGCCCAGATTTCGCTTGCGACCACCAGTACAACTTAGATACTGTAGCTCATCCTCAAATTCGAAGCCATTATCATTTCTTCACCAGAATTCACCAAGACTCGGATTTGTTTCTTGTGTACACCCATCTTCTTCGTTTTGAGCAGTCTCGAACTTCGTCAAGAGCTCCTTCATCTCCGAAGCTCTGGGTGTACCTGGCTGCGATGATGGCTTGCTTCCACGTGACTCAAGAACACGCGCCTTGACATCTATGCAAGCCACCAAAAATATTAATTGAAAACTTTTAGCGATTAGGCTCTGATTTTGTTGATTCCAGAAGCAATTAAGAACATCATTGAAACTGTATATCAATTTTGCAGAAATCACTAGATACGTGCCTAGTCGAGCTCTTCGTCGGCGTGACGGCATGTGCTCGATTTGGCGGATGCACACGACTGCACATACCGCTAAAGCGAAGACCTGTATCAAAAAGAGTAGAAAATATATGTGGTAGTGGTGATGGTGCAAAATTGTGACTACCCTGAAGAATAAATTCTCACCGACAGGACAATCATTACAAGACTTGCGCCTGCAGCGAGAAATGGGAACGCGCTGGACGCTGTAGTCGCGCTTAATATTTGACTTGAGGAGAATAATGAGAGCTGGCTGGTTGAAATATTAGTTAAAAGACTGTAAGCGCCATTTTCGTGGGCAGTCACTTCTTTCTCGTTCGCTAAGGCCGTAAATGAGAAATTTATCGCAGGAACGCCGGGCGGTGATTCATCTGCGCCACCACCTGCGACGAAGACCGAGCCATCGTCACGTAGGTCAAATACAAATTCTTTGGGGTTCACCACCTGAGTCAAGAGTCGCTTGAGTTTAATGACGCATGAAGAATTCTTTTATCAAATACTGCTTTCAAAAATTGGCCGTCATCCGCTGTCTTAGATAATTCTCTTCCTCAAGTTCAATAAGCAATAACGCTTACCAAGGTGTGGACAGCTTCAAATGATTTCCCATAGCAATTCTCTAAGCTTAGTTTATAGAGACCCGAAGGAAGCGGCCCGAGCGTATTGATGTCATGTAGAACGGCTGTCTCACGATACAAGGAATCGTAGCTGTCGTATGAATCCTTGTGCGAGGCGACTTGACCAGGAATGATAACGTCATTTCCGCTGTCTGTCTCCGCTGTTTCTGCTCTGGAGCCGCGCATTTCTCGAAGTTCAATCCGACAGGTTGGAACCAAAGCGAAGTCGTGGAGACCTTTAGCAACTTCGACATCGGGGCAAGCTTCGAGGATTCCCTGCAGGTTGTCAACACCAAAAACGAGGAGGTGTCTTGCACCACCTTGATCCATAAGTAGCTTTATTATTCAGCTCCTTTGATCCTCTGAAGGATGCTTTTTAAAGCTTTGAATAAGAAATTAAGGTTACTGCATTCGAAGTGAATGTTCTCATATAAGTAGGACGGCTGGCTTCATGCTTTCGTGCTTCTTCAAAAAAAAAATTCAAACACTTGCTCTAATTTATACCAGGCAGGAATAAACCAAATCCTTCTCTACAGTATATATCCCTCTTCTTTAGAAAAATGTTAGACAGTCGGGTTATCTTCTTGACATGGGAGTAAGATGATCGACGCTGCGCTGCAGCTCTCGCAAGAGGCGCTGGACTTGTCAAACCAAGCAGCTGTGCTGCAAAAAGGCGGCAAGATCAAGCACTGGTCGCTGCGGATTCTACTTTTGGCAGCTGCGGCTTTTGCAGTTCTGGGCCCTATCGCGTTCCACATAATTCGAACGGGCGATGTGGCTAGCAAGAATGGCACTGGCCCTGAGCTAAGGCAAGGGGTCCTCTTCTTAAACTATGGCGAAGACAGCAGTGGCGTGGAGATGTGCGACACCCCAACGCGGCTCTTCATGGCGCTCGAAAGCCACGCTGATGACTATGCTGCCCGCATGGCTGCCCGCTCCACGTAAGATTTTGAACTGTTTGATGGGTGTGAGTGTGGGCATTCTAGTCTGTTGTAAAGCTTAGCTAGGCTTTTCTTTTTTTGCCTCATTCATTTGATGTCAAAGTGCTTTTTTTATGAGGCTAGCCAGGCCTTCTGTTGTGCCTTTTTAAACTAAAAGCCCCATCTCGCACCAAAACAGTTGGTTGCGGTGGGCAGCACACGGAGCAGCAGGCGAGCGCGCCGAGTATGTCTTCTTTTCCACTGACACTGTTGATACTCGAGCCGAAGCGCTTATACATGGCGATTTAGTGCTCTTAACGGACTCTGGCATGTCAAGGGAAAAGACGGCATCAGTGCAACGAAATCCGCAGACCGCCGACACCGGCAGTACGAGCGGACTCAATCGCCACGGCGCTCGAAGTGTCCCTTTATCTTCGAATGGGGACCGGGCGGATCCAGCGAAGAGAGCTCGAAATAGAACAATCATTGCAAAAGGAGTAGCGCCTGCAGCAGCAGAAGGAGCACACCCAAAAGAAGGAGACGAAGTGAAGCGGCACCCCAAGCTGTGCCGTGACGATCAAGCCCGACTCTGCAGTGGGCTCGAGGCGGGTGGGGGGCGCATTGACAATTGCATGTTTGCGTTTCGCAAGGAGCTCAACTCGGCCTGCCGGGCTGACCTCGCTGCGTAAGTGTGCACATGTAGATGCACGGCCGGCACGCCCAGACCTGTCCCTGTACTTCTTTCACTCTTTTTGACATGCTTCTGATACCATGAATTTTTGAAAGCATCTAGTGCACGTAAGGGTTTCTCTGGGTCTCTTGCACACCGGAGGTGTTTCTGCCTCTGAATTAATTGAATTGTCTAGCTTTCTTGTAGCACCCTTCACCTAACAAACTGTCCATTTCTCTCCTTACAGGTTTGAGACTGCAAACTTAGGGTCGAAAGCACGGGATTGGTATGGAAAGTCCAATTCCAACCCAGGTCGCCAGCTACTGGGGCTCTTGAGCAAGATGGGCCTGTACGGTCAGCAGGAGTCCACCAACCACGATGGCAGCGAGGCAGGAAGTTCGAGCTCAAAAGAAAAGCAAGCGGGCCATGCAAAGGGTCAATTTGATGGTTCCTCTGGTAGCGCTGAGAGACACCCAGACGTTGCCTCACGCAGCAGTGGAGCGCCCGCGTCGTCCACCGAGCACCCACCCAAGCCACAAGGACAGCAGGGTTTGCCGTGGTGCGGGGAAGCTGGTCATCACCCCACATCGTCGTCGTCGTCGTCAACCGCATCGTCGTCATCGTCGTCGTCATCATCATCATGGTTCTCGACGTCGTCTTCTAGTAGTAGCACGCCTGGCAGTGGCGGCAGCGGTAGCCGGCTCGGGGGGTGCCTGGCGAGGCCAATTTCCTCCTTAGGGGGGCAAACTTTTCGTGCACCCAAACCTTTCGTGCACCACAGCAACGTGCGCAGCGAACAGCCTTTCTCCGGCGGCGCCGGCAGCGGCCTAGGCAGCGTGCACTCGCCGTCGTCACCCTCCACCAACGCGCCTCATCTGGTGTCTAGATTTCGTTTTGCCGCGCTGGAGTGGGCGGTTAAGCATGCCCCACCGCATGCCTTCTTCCTCTGGCTGGACCTCACGCCACGGGCGCCCTATGCTCCACTCACACCACAATCAGGGCCCTCGTCCTTTCAAAGCGCTCGTCAAGACACAGATCACGACGCTAGCAGCAGCAGCGGCAGTGGTGGGTACCTGAGTGGCCTCGGGAGTTTGTTCAATAGTCGAAGCAGTAGAGGTGCAACAACGTCTGGAGCAGACTCAGAGCCAGCTGCCACGCCACCGCCACTGCAAGGGAAATATAGTTTCTTGTGCCTCCCATCTCTGTTGGCTGAACTCGAAACGCGACCGCACGAACGGTTCCTGTGGCGGCGTTTGCCTTGCGGAAGCACCACTACTGCAACGAGTGGTAGCGCTAATGATCCGCCTACTGGGGCTGAGGTTGCCGCTGCGCTTCAAGACGACTCCTTCTTGCTCATGTCCCGCGACGTGGCCGAGCTCTTGCGTGGAGTGGCGCGCAAACCCTTGCCGAAAAGCGGGCATTTGCTCCTTTTGGACCGCCTCCTCAAGCGGCTGCCCCTCACTTTGCTCCATGACCCTCGTCGCCTCGTGCGGAGCAGTGAGGTAATATTTGACAATGATTGTGCAGTACAGAAGAGGAATAACAAGAAACCTGAATTTATTGCGAAGACCTGAGAGAATGTGTGAAGACCACTTGGACATTTTTCATACCTTCTTTAAAATTGACAAAGTTGAAGCTCAAAGGTTACGGTGGTGCAATTCTTGTAATACTTTATACATGTATGAATGCTTCAGGGCAAGTTCGTATTATTGTTCCATATTCTTGTGCGTTTTGTTCACGTTTACTTTCAGGTAAATTGGTCCGACTACGAGATGCTGCCTGTTCGTGGCTCTGAGAAGCCTCACCCTTGCGATTGCCTCGTGTGGATCCATGGCGCGTCCAGCCATCCGATGCTCCCCCAGCCAGATCCGTCTTCGACTAGTAGCAATCCTTCTGATAGTGCCGGCACTAGTAGCGGAGGAAGTCAAGGGTGGACTAGCATATTGTCAGGGTCATTTCGGCGAAATCTTTTGGTGCCACCTCGGCACAAACTCCCATCTGCACAGCAGGCCACAGCCGCATCATCTTCCTCTTGGTGGAGTGAGTCTTCAGCCGCGAAAGCAGCTGCTGCTGCGGTGGCCGCATCTGCTGCAGGCTTGGGTGATGATGATGGAGCTGCTGTGGAAGCTGCGGGGGGTACTTTACAGGCCTTGGCTGCGTCGTATTGGAGCGGTGGAAAGAAGGGAGACGCAAGGGCTGCTAAATTAGAGCATTTGACGTCGAAGAATGCCACGGTACTGTTGGACTATAGCCTTCTCCTTCCAAGAACAAGAAATGTGTTTCTTCTTTCTTCAACAAAAGACTTTCTCTTAATTTTGAAAGTATCATCTACCTTTAATTGCCCTTCAAACTCTCCTCCTTCAAACAATACTCCTCCCTCTTCTCAAGGTCCAGCGGCTGTTCCGAGCGCACGCTCACTTGCGCTTTGGTCTCGAGCCTGGGGACGGCAAGAGCAAGTGGAACGAGTGGCGCAAAGGCGCTGACGAATCACGAGGCGGCGGCTACCCCCTAGTTGGCCACACTTCTGCCGAACAAGCGCGGGAATGCCGTCTGGCCGACGAGCCCTGGTCGAGCTTACATGTAGAAATGCCGGGTGGCGTCAGGAGCGGTGCTACCAAGTGAGGAATAGTACGAATAAAGATCAATATTACAGCGTTAGGAGGACGTGCCTTGCGTGTCTCTTCTCAAAATTTGCATTGACTTCCTTGTATCCCTCGAGCTGACACTGCGTCGCCATATTTTTTTGCTGCCCACTTGCTCTCAATTCGTGGTTCACCTCTCTATACTTTTCCTATTTCCTCTCACAGGAGTGACCGCGAATTAGTCACTGCTGTGCGCCTCGGTTTAAGCATGCCTCGTGCGGAAGCATTTCTAGCTCAGCTCCGCGTACTAGCAGCCACCACTGCTACTTCTTCTTCTTCTTCGTTATCAGGCACTGGTGGGGCGTCATCAGTAGGTAACAATCCTGTACGCGCTGAGCCCAAGAATTACGAAAGCAACCCAACAGGAGGAGGGAAACGAGGAGGGAAAAGCGCAGCCTACGAGGAGATGCGCGCAGCAGCCGCCGCAGCCGTTGCGTTTGATGCAGATGCAGGAGAAGAGGCACCACTCTCGAAAGGAAACAGTGTTAGGAACCGTCAAGAACCTGAAGAAGAAAGCGATGGCAAAGGAGAAGAGAGAAGAAAGCTCGGCGGCAGCAAGATCAAAGATGGTGCATCGTCGCACAAGCAGCAGCGTCGACAGGAGCGCGCGCAGGCTACTTCCCTAGCAGTAGACAGCAACGAGAACAGCAATGCCAACAGCCTAGAAGCGCGCGCCAATGAAGCACGAGGCGGCTGGCGAGACAGCGACAAGGGCCAAGATCCATCCTCTGCAGGGCGGTCGGGGCGATTTACGGGGCCAGACCGCACTTACGGTCCTGACAACATGAATTCCGCTACAGGAGCACGGCGGCGCTCTAGTGCTAGTAGCGGCAACAAATGGAGAAGAGGTGCAGGGAAACTGCCACGAGTCGGAGCAGGTGACGGAGCAGCTACTGGCAGCAGCAGCAGCAGCAGCAGCAGTGGGAGTGGGAGTCGGCGAGCTTACCTCAGTGTGCAGCAGAAGACGGAAGATGAACAAGAATTAGACGAGGGCGCTGCTGCTAACCTCGAAGATTTTGATGGTGAAGATGTTGACAAACCATCTACAAGAAGAAGTCTCCTCAAGGAATGGCAATCGTTGCGTAAAAATGCAC
>Ga0307979_1000905_pt1 | contig 20965 bp, 24 predicted proteins | sample OrgLakmetage1058_FD_201833 | JGI IMG/M metagenome (GOLD analysis project Ga0307979, IMG submission 201833) | Saline water microbial communities from Organic Lake, Antarctica - #1058 | ecosystem: Environmental > Aquatic > Non-marine Saline and Alkaline > Saline | place: Antarctica: Organic Lake...
AAGCAGAGCTTACCAAGGCAAAATCCAGGAAGGAGGCGATGGAAGAAGCTTTCGACGAAAATATCTTGAACAAGGCCAATGCTGCAGCTCGTGCTCAGAAGCTCGACAGTAAATCAAGTACTGCCCCTTGTGAAGCCGAGGATTCAAACGAGGAGAGCAAAGGCAAAAGCGCCGCTTTGAATGAAGGAGCTGATGCCGATGCTCATGATGCGGCAGAGCTTGGCAGCGATCGAAGAGAATCGAAACTCACGTGGGCGCAAGCGTCAACTCTGGTCGTTGAGCTCGGCCTCGGGTCCCAAGCGCACTGGGCGCAAGTCGATGCTGAGCGATTTGAAGCACGCGCCGTCGCGAAAGCAGCTGCCGACGCTGCCCTGCAAGAAGCTGCGGATGCACTAGCAGCCGAGGAAGCTAAAGCGAACGCAGCGGAGCATCAAATGGAAGCTATTATGGCCAAAATTGCAGCTCTAGAGGCCGAGGCGGCTGCGAAAGCTGCCAGCGCCGCTGCTCCTCCTGCTACTGCTGATGCTGCTCCTGTTGATGCTACTGATGCTGCCAGCGCCGTTCCTCTTGCTGATGGTGCTGCTGCCGTTGGAGCTGCCGACGATTCTGGTGCGGAAGCTAAGTGCACTCCAGAAGTTTTAGAAAATGTCTCTGCCGAGGTGAAAAATCGGCCTTCAGTGGCACGCCCAGCAGTCTCGCTACGTGCAAAACAGCAGCCAGATATGGTTTCTGTCCCGGTCGAGGAGCACACTCAAGCTACAATACCACCGCCTTCGCTGGCGAGACCCATGGTAGCGAAGCGAGTGCCGGGTACTGCGAGATAATGGGTTTTCTGGCGTATCTTATTCATTGGGTTGGTCTATACACCTCACACCGTCTTTCCGTAGAAGGCCAACTGTAAACTTTATACAACTTATAGTACTGTATACTATAGACTTGTTTTCCTTATTCCACAATCCGCTCTACTAAAGTACTAATACACAAAAAGTTGTGTGCACTTGCCGAAATATAGCGGAAAAACAAACCGCGCATACACCTCATACACCGGTGTTATCACTAAATTCCCTTGAACCAAGAACCAACGCACCAAACGGGCCGCAAGTGCCCGCCCTGCTTTTTCTTTCCTACTCCTACTCCTAGGCAAGTTTTTCCTCCCGGCAAATAACACTTCGACTTTACAGATATCTCAATTAAGAACAATACAACCAATTATTGATCGCTGATGAATTCGTTTACGCCTGGTTGGTGATGGAGCACGGAAAAAAAGAGAGAAAAAAAAAGGGCAGCGCTGGGGCGGTGGCGCTGCTCTTTCTTGTTTCTTGTTTCAAACTGCCCCAAGTTGCTATCTTGGATTAAGAAATATAAAAATACTGCCCTTTAGACGCCTTCTCAACCAAAATATCACCGGAACCCCCATTCAACCCGGGATAAAGCTAGCTAGCAGCAGCACAGTTTTTCTCTCGGATTTACTGAGTGTGGTTTTGAGACAGGCCCCGAAGGGCCGGAATTAGAAGACTAACAGGTAGAGAAGAAAAGCAAAGCAGCGCAAACTAGACGTAAGAAGCTAACCAGGCGCACATGCCCGATGCCCGAGTGACCATGGAAGTGATGGTAGCGGTTTTGAGACAGGCCCCGAGGGGCCGGAATTAGAAGACTAACAGGTAGAGAAGAAAAGCAAAGCAGCGCGAACTGGACCTAAGAAGCTAATCAGGCGCACATGCCCGAGTGGCCATGGAAGTGATGGTAGCGGTCCAAAGTTGCACGCTCCTCCGTGCTCTGAGAGTGCAGTTCAAAGGAAGAGTTTCCACCCGCAGAGGAGGGGACTACAACGAAGTCCCTCAGGCGATCCAGAAGAAGAGTCGCCCATCCCCGAGCAATTGCGTGACCCCATTTGCGTGCAAGCTTCTTTCTGAACAAGGCCTCGGCTTCTGAAATGCCAATGTTGTAAAATGCCGTGTGTTTGCGAGCCATTTCCCGAGCGACGAGGTCAAAAATGAGCGTGTTTCCCAAGGTTTTCCCCTCTTTTTTCTTTTTATACCATACTACAGTACTTACTACAGAAGTGCAATTTTTTTCCACAATGCGGAAATTTTAACCGTTCAACCACCGTACTCTTCGTGCAATATTCAATCATACCATTACAGAAACACGAAGTAAGCTGGCGAATATTTTCGCGGGCGCTACAATCATAAAGATAGCCATGATTAGCAGGAATAGTTTCCAAGCTAGGTTACTTTTGTTTTGTGCTTTGATACTAGCCAGCAATGCTGAGACTGATACTGCTCACAAATGGTGGCGAGTACTAGCCCCGGGAGAAACGAAATGGGCATTGGCAGAGGTTCGTTGGAGCGCTGACGATGGAACATTCCTCTCTGGAGGTACTTCCTTTAGCTCAGGCGACCATGCAGATTGGTCGAGTTCTGTGCAAGCTGCCGACGCCAATGACAAAACCTATTGGTGTGAGTCCACTAAGAGTGAGTCGGAAAATCGTTGGCTCGGCGTGCAGTTCGAGCACGCAACGTCAGTTGTAGCAGTTGAAATGAAGCAGTATCCTCATGATAACTACAAATCATTCTATGCGGAGCTTCAATTTAGCGATGATGAAGGCGCCACTTGGACCACTTCCGAAAGCGGTGACCTTACAGGAGAGCAAGACGAAGATGGCAGCCCCACATGGGAGCGGATTCCTCCAGAAGAACAATACGAACAAATGGACTTTTTCTAAAACTTATGGTCTAATTTGAGTTTTAGTCTGTAATCGTGCTCTTGGAATGCGAGTTTTATATGCATTTCTTACTCTAACTATATAACCGAAAATTTCGCTGTTCGTTGAGTTGTGGTGTCGTAAAAACTAAACAGCTACTATGTTCTAAAGCTTCAGGCTTACATATTTAAGCAGCACCACATGAGCAATTAGGACAAAATCTGCTTTAGAGCCACGAGTTAGTTACTCGTTACTCCCTTGGCCTTTGCTATCCGCACATCGGTATTCTTGGCTTTTTTTCCCCTAGCTTTTTGTACTAGAGATCGCGATATGTGATATAGAAGGAAAATGCGCCAATATCCAATATCGGGTTTCTGGCACCCCAAAACCCACTTCCATAAATCATCGAGGTACATTGGGTCGAGTGTAAGGTGCTACAAATATGCCATACGAGGCGGCTTTGGAGGTTCCTTATTTGGAGCTTCCGGCATCTGTCCGTTGGGTGAAGTCGCCACTTGCGGTGGCAAGATTTCCGAGGCTGATCCTGCTGGTGCAGGCGCGAAACCAGTAGAATGCAAGGGAGCACCGGCGACAGCAGGAGCCTGGTGTCTTTCTGAAGATACTGGATGATGCGACAGCTGTGAAGCGCGGGGCGTGTTCATGGTTGCTGTAGACACCTGTGCCTTGGGCGCATCGGTGTTGCTCCGTTGCGAAAGGCCTTGCAGGCCACTTCCTCCCACCAGCGCATGCGCCCAGGGCCCAGCCAAGCTGCTCCCGAATTGGGGGGAGTAGCGGCCCAAAGGGTGGTAGCTGCTGTGGGTGCCCGAGGACGCAGACGACATGGGGCTAGCGCTCCGGTAGGACTGGGTGCGTTTCTTCACGGACCAACTCGCCAGCACTGCCCGGAGGTCCAAGCAACGCGGTTGGCCACTGCCCAAAAACCCGTTGGCCGTGCTGCTGAGCCCCCCGCCACCCCCACTGGTGGCGGCCGAGCTGGTTGCACTCGCGTCGGTGTTGGCGCTCGCGGTGCTGAGGGAGCTCTGTACCATGGGCGCTACACTGTTGGCCATGGATAGGTTTAAGACAGGCTTGACGCTTGAAGCAGGACCAACAGCAGCAGCAGCAGCGCCCGCAGTGCTACGTGAAGTGTGAATGGCAGCTCTGTGGCATTTGTCGCACGCGCAAGGAGCATAGTAAAGCCATTCTAAGCGCTCGTCATCGCCTCGAGAAGACTCCAACAGCGGAATGGGAGCACGACCCGCCTTTGAAAAGATGAGGAAGGAATGAAATTAAACAAGCAATGATAAGGAGAAAAGCAATCTTGGTTCACTAGTGGCAATGTATCAACAATAAAGCGTCAACAACAACAACATCAATGGTGACCTGCAGGGTGTGGCAGTGCAAGCTGACGAGGAGCCTTTCGCCGAGGGCTCGGCTGTTCTTGTCCGACGCTTTCAGGCACCTCTTCGCTAAACCTCCCCACAGCACCACCAGCGATCGCCACCGTGCCTCGTCGCTCCACGCGTCCACCGCGCCGCCCGAATGGCCCTCGGTGCTGCTGCTGAAGCTGCTCCCAACGCCGCCATCGGTGAGCTCAAGGCGCCTGTGGCCCTCGTCCAGCGTTTGTGGTAGTGTTGTTGTCGCAAGAGCGGATGCATGTGGGTTCAGATGAGCATGAGTGTGCGATGGCACTGCTGCCGGTTTCCCACTTAAGTGAAAGTTCATTGAAGATGAAGCTTCGCGCAATACGCCACCGCTGCTGCTGCTGTTGTTGTGGTTGAACAGTGGAGGCATCTCAGATTGCCTAGGAGCAGCACGCGCAGCAGCCGAAGAAAAGAAGGCCAACACTTTGTCGCCATAGTTGACCTGGTGAAAACAGCAAAGAGTTGAGCAGTTGAAATTTAATGAGCGAGATAGGTGAGCGTTGACGTGTTGCAGAATAACCCCGCATTTTTCAGTGGTATCTCTATTGGAATTATATGGAAATTTGATGGTAGTGTGTGTACTGTATGAAGCTACTAATGAATTTGATGGTGTATCGTGGTACACGTACGGTTTACACTATCATTCAACGACAAAAACGAAATCCACATATTGATATACGAAGAATCATCTACCTCGTGCTCCACCGCGTCCTCGCAGTCTTCAGCGCCTTCTTCGTCGACGTTCGAGAGCCGAAAGCCACCTGCACCCAGCGGAGCCGCGTCGGAGCCCACTAAATTAGGAGCTGCATCACCGGAAGAAGCGTCGAACGAGCCGCCAGCTCCAGTGGCACCATGAGGTGTGGAGTAATTGAACCCAAAGTATTCAAAAATGCAGAACCAGAGCGCGGGGGGCAGTACAGCTGCAGCATGCGGGCCTCTTACAGAGGATTGGGTTGGAGCATCACTGTTATTGGTCCCTGACAAGGAAGAAGCGCCTGCAACTGCATTAGTGACAGCATCAACACCGGCAACGGCAGAAGCACTAGCATTAGCATTCACAGCATTTGCTTGCCGGCACTGCATCAGCAGGCAGGTGGCCACTGCTTTTCGTAAGGCAATTGAAAAAACGGCGTGGCCTCTTAAAGTCCAATGCATTTGGAAAGGTGGGCCGCTGTAAATCATCGCCGACAGCGCATCAAGCGGCCGCACCTGATTGAAACAAGGGCACCATCAACTGTGAGTTTTCGAGTTTGGAGACAAAAGGAACCCTCTTGATTTGGAATCAAAGTGAAAAAAAAAAGACACGCGCACCCACCTGCGCAAGTTCCACTTCGACCCCCTGTAATTCGTCCCAACCAAAGTGAACATCTTCGCTGCTATCACTGTACTGCCAGCCTCCCCCGATACCTGCCGTGCCATAATCCCCATCCCCATCCTCAGGCTCTTCTTGTTCTTTGCTGGCCTTATTGTCTTCCACATCTTTATTACTGCTCAAAGGCTGGGCTGACCTCGATAAGTACGGCAGCTCTGGCTGCGGGGGCGGCAATGGAGATGATGGCGATTCTAGTGCGAGTTCCTCTAGCAAAGACATTGGCAGTTGTTGTTTGTTGGTCTTGGACGTGCGTGGTGACACTCGCGGCGAGGTGCTCTTGATGTTGGCCTCAGGGCCAGAGCGGTGAAGCGCCGTGTGCACGCGCGCGAAGCCAAACCTCTCCACGGCTTCCTTTAAGGTTTTCACGCCAGCGCGATACTCGCGGTCTTCGCGGTACCTGAGATCAAGCGCGTGGCGTGAAATACGAATGTACGAATACTGAATAGAGGGAGAATGCTAGACACGAAGAAAGATCGCGTCAGAGATAGAGGGGTAGAGGGGACGGAGACACGAAGTAAACAAAATACAAGATCCTTAATCTATGCCTAGGGCATAAAAAAAGCTAGTCACCCACCGGCTAGGGTCAATTTCAAAGCGAGCACGTCGCAATTGCCGCAAGACAGCTTGGTGCACCGCTAAAGAATCCGCTAGTTTACCGTCGGAAGCTTCTGAACCACTTCCTTCACCACCTCCTTCGCCTCTTCCTACAGGACCATGAGGTCCTGGCGACACTGGCAGGGCTGTATCAGCTCCTTCACCACCCAGTATTGCGATAGGCTCGCCAGCCTGTGCATTCATGTCGCCAGACATGGTCCCTGAAACTTCCCCTTCTTTGCCACTGAGTCCATTCACGAGACCCTTTTTGTCAGGAGATAGACTCGCCCAAAGGTCTAATGAATCTCCTGTTGTCGGCGGCACACCCGCATAGTTGCCATTCCTAGCACCACCTCCTCCCCCTTTAACAACCACTGCTTCTAGCTGATTTTCAGGCACCGGTGGCATGCCTGACAACGAAGGCCCATCGGTGGCTCCAGCGACGGTGACGATCGAGCTGGCAGGAAGGTTGGATATTGTGTCCTCACCGAACTTCAAATTTCCTTCTCTGAGCCCTTTCTCGTCATCGCCGATAAGTACACGCGGGCCAGTGGGCACCTCGGCCATTTCGAGCGCATGGGTGCTCGCATCGGACCCCGCAACCAAGTGAGGTGGAAGCGTGCTCGGTGCAGCGCTGGTGGTGTTATCAGACCGCTGCCCCAAGCACAGCTTCCAGGCGCGCAGCGCTGTCTCGTGGCAACCTATGCGCAGTGATGAAAAAAAGAATGCAGAATTAATTCGAATTCCAAGCTATCTGCAGTATGATTAGAACGGTCTTATCCTATGAAGGTAAATCTAGTGCGTGGTCTTACCAACGCAAGCGCACAAGAGGACTGTAGCTGCGACAACAACAATGCCAATCGGCAAGGCAGCCGAATAATCGTCATCGTTTAACATGAGTATCGGCTCAATTGACTAGCTTCCTTCTTAGAAGTAAAAGTAATTGATGTGTCCAACGAGAGCCATACTAAGTATTGGATGTATGATGTGTCGAGCTATCTCGGCAGCTTTGCCGGTTGAACGGGGAGAGAAGCCTGAAAAGAAGTCTCGTAATCGTTGGTTCAAGTAATGACGAAGGCTCGATGCTTCTTCAGAAAGCCCTGCAACACCAGTTAGAGCTATTAGAGCTAAGTTTGGTTCGGCTAGCTAGACTAGCCAGCTATACACATTCCGGTTCGAGCACGATGTTCTATTCTCTGCTCTCGGATATAGGGAGCTGGGGAGCGCGGCGGAGGGACGTTATTATTAGTTGTTCGAAAATTTTCTCTCCACTTCGCAAGTGTGCGAATTTCAGAACATGGAACACTGCACTCATCATCAGTGAATCAGGCTGGGTGATCACATTTTTATCAACAAGATGCGGCCCAGCGCGCTCGTCTCCGCGCTTCTTCTCGTGGTCGCAAGGGCACAGGATGAGTGCTCAGTGTGTGAATCCCAGGTTGCGGACCTTCAAAAGACATGGTCCGAGTGAAGAAAGCGTGGGCTTGTCATATTTGTGCTGCTTTGTCTTACTTCGCATTAGATTGGCAGTCAGCCAGCTAAGAAGATCAATTACATTGCTCCTCTACAACACCTAGGTCCAATGCATCGACTGTCGACGAACTCTTATCTTCATTAGAGACGGATTGCGTGGCAAAGTACCCTCGGCAACCGAGAAAAGTGTCTTTGTGCGACAAAGTAGCCGAAGTCTTCGTCCAGATTCCACCAGCCCTTTTTGACGGTCTCGAGTCACTGGCCTGGCCTATTCCTCTTGGCCTCTGCGCCACCATCGGTAAGAAATTTGCGTTTGCCTCTTCCTACATATGGATGTTTCCTCTCCTATCAAGTGTCTTTCTTCTAGTCTCTCTCGGCGTTTTCAGTCGAACACTTTAGACTTACGCACTGTCGTAAACTATCTACAGGCAAGTGCGTCGTGGAGTGCTGCGCAGCAGGCGCAGGGCCCGAGCAGATTCATCTCTCGCTAGCAGGCTTCGGCGACACGTCCCGCATGGCAGTTTCGTGGGTCGACCTTGACGGGCCTGGCTCCGTGGTTGAGTACCGTGCTTTAAACGGGTCAGGCACTCCTACTGGTGACACTCAAACCGTGGAAGGTACAGTTACAACCTCCACCTCAGCCAATCCGCTCAAACCCTGGGCTGCTGGTTGGGTTGGGGCTTTGCATGCTGGTGTCATGACTGGTCTTGCTGCTGATTCAGCTTACGAATACCGTGTCAGCGACGGTACTGACACTGCAGTGTGGAGCAACTGGTATCGCTTCAAGACCCTACCTCCAGCGAGTGCGTTTCAAGAAGAAGGCCGCCAACTTACCTTCGCGATCATTGCCGATATGGGCTACGGTGAGCCGTAGATGTTTCTTATGCTCGGTCTGCTTCTTTATGTTACATGCACGACTCAACGAGTTCGTATGCACGTGCTTACTAATCACTGTAGTTGAAGAAGATTTTGTTTCATGCGCGTAACATAACGGACATACACAATTTTCTCTTTATTCACACAGCGGAGAAAAGTGACGCAACGGTGGCGAACCTGATCTCCTTGGTACAAGCCGACAAGATTGACATTTTGGTGCATTCGGGGGACGAATCTTACGCAGATGGTTTCATGCCTCACTGGGATGTGTTCATGAACAAAGTTCAACCCATTGCGTCGAAAATCCCGTACATGGTCACTCCAGGAAACCACGAGTTTTGGTACAACTTCTCGCAGTACAAGCACCGCTTTACGATGCCCAACACAGCACCGAACAATGCAGCAGGCACGACCAAGGGAAGCGGCGACAACTGTAAGTGACTCTGCCTTTTCAAATTCTTTATGATGTCTTGTCGAACTTACGTTTTTTTCGAGATGTCTGCAAGAACAGTACTTTTGTGTCGTCTTGACGAGCCTATATATATTCTCACTGTACATATTTTGTGACGTGTTTGCATGCATTGTTCTCCTTGAAGTGTATTACGAGTGGGGCGTTGAAGGGCTAGCACATTTCGTTGCGGCTGACAGCGAAACAGCCATTGATACGGCCAACTTCGGTGCTGACCAAGTAACCTGGATGGACAATCTCTTGGAAGAAGCAGACAATAACCGCGCCACTACCCCATGGTCTCTTGTGCATTTCCACCGCCCTATGTACTGTTCCAACGACGGCGAATGCAACTCTCCGAGTGGAATGGACCAAATTCTCCGAAGCCAAGCAGAGTCAACCCTCAACCAACACCACGTGGACTTGGTGTTTGGGGGGCACGTTCACAGCTACGAGCGCACTTTCCCGATGGAAAACTGGAATGCCACTCAGTTCGACTACAACGCTCCTGCCTCGCCAGTTTACGTGGTGCAGGGATCTTCGGGGAACCGCGAAGGCAACCATGATTTTTCAAACGATCTCCCGTCGTGGTCGGGTGCTCATTCCTCCAACATTGGCTTTGGGATCTTGGCAGCCAGCGTTTCAAGCCTTCACTTTCAATTCTTTACTTCGAATGCGACCACTGGCCCACAACTCACAGATGAGTTTACCCTAACAAAGTAGGAGCGTACATCCTTGAAGGTAAGGAACTAGAATCCCATTTGTAAGTGATAGAAGCGCGTTCTCCGCCAACCGCAGAGGCCATAAACCAGGTGAGAATGGATTGTTAGTTGATGGCATAGCACAAAGTTGGGCCTTAATTGAAGCTACTCCAACTCCAACCCACGGTCCTTAGGCAGCAATAGACGACTGGAGTGCGAAAGTAATACAGGAGCTCAGCAAACCCAACAAGACGCTCAGCAGAAGCAAGGGCAATCACTTCAAATAGCAATTGTCACTCCCTCGACATGCCATTCGTTAATGGCCCTTATTGACTTCTGGTACTTCTATCTTATATACTTGCGACAGCCGTTACTAATATCTAGTTGCTACTAACTACCTATTTTCGGGCCCATAGAGCTGCCAGCTGCCCAATATGCAGCACTAACTTTGCCAATTACTTGGTTCGGTTTCCCGCGGGAAAGGGAATTTTTTTACCAATCAGACGTGATTTCCGCGACGGAGATTTAGATTTAGCAGTGCCTTTATGACTACCGCACGGAAATCCCGCGGAAATCCCACGGGATTCCGGCGGAAGTTCCACGTGAAGTGAAATTTTTAGCCATCGCACGGGAATTCCGCGGAAACGGGAATCTCAACCCTGCGTGCCAATGAGCACACCGCAGCACCTCGCAATTGGATGCGGGTGTGGTATGCGGGCTAGTGGAGCTAGAACTAGAAGCAGTATCGGGTATCGGGATAATTGATTAGAGTCCTGCTACTTGGATTGAAACTTAGAATGGATTTGGACATGTAAGATGTGTTCTCCTTTTAATATTCCCTTCACTTTTACGAGGAGACAAGCAGTTCTCTTTGGGCGCATATACCTCTTCGTGACTACGAGACGCAGCTTAGACCTTAAACATGTAGACTACAGATGGGGACCTCGCACGTCGCTCAGTATTGCGCGATGAGTGCCTTGAGTTTTTCGATTTCGTCTTGTTGCTTTGCCGCTACACTTTCAAGAGAATCCAAGTGTTCTTTCACGGCCGTTGGCTCGAGCCACGCCACTGAACCGCTCAAGCTTGCCTCGTGCGCCACCACCTCATCGTAGGTGCCTCGGAACCCGTCTTCGGCTTCGTACACTCGGAACAGCACACGATGGTGGTGCGCTTCAAGACTTGGTTCAGGAGCCGCCGTTGGTTTGGCCTTAGGAGCTGCCTCTGAAGGACTCGAAGGGCTCTCCGAAGAAGGGAGGCCCCTGTAGCCCGGCTCATTTTCATGGGCGACGCATTCTTCGTAGGTTCCGCGGAAGCCGTCGTCGCAGCGGTAAATTGAAAAGATGCGCGGGTTCGAGATGGGGTCCTCAAGTTCTTCGGACTTGAAATTGCGCGTCTCTTCGTAAGCCTTGACTTCGTCATAAGTGCCCATGAATCCATCTGGCGCCTTGTAAATGCGAAACAAGACAGTTTCGCTCTCGACTTCATGCTCGCTCCCTTTTGCAAACCCCAACTTGTTCTCGTGTTCCAACACTTCATCGTAGGTGCCGCGGAACCCGTCTTCGGCTTCGTAAATGCGCATGAGCACTTGTTCGCGCTGCTCGACATTTTCCATGACCACTTCGTGCTCGTTGCACTGTTCAAGGCCTAACTTCTCTTCATGGGCCACTACTTCATCGTAAGTGCCTCGGAACCCATCCTCCGCTTCGTAAATGCGCATGAGTACGAGGTCATGATGAGCTTCAACGGCTGGTGGAGGTGTTACGATCTTAGCAGAGGAAACCTCAGAAGCCATCTCTGCATTAGCACCAGCACCAGCAGCTTCCATCCTCCCCTCGGCCAACTCTGCAAGTTTGAGTTCATGCACTTTCACGTCACTTTCCGTGCCCTTGAATCCGTCCTGAGCAGTGGCAGGCAAAGACGCTGTATTGTCAACCACGACTTCACGGAACTTGGCCAGTTGCTCCAGTGAGGTGAGGCCTACTTTTTCTGCGAGCCAGGTGTCCGTGCAGCCAGAGAGCTCCGTAGCAAAGTTCACGCCGTTTTGGTGGAATGGCTCCACGTATTCTCCAAGCCCAACGCCCTCGGCATTGAGTACAGATTCCACGGATACCACGTCGTCGCTGTGCGGTTTTACGGTGCCCGTTTCTTCGCAATACTTGAAGCCCAGCTTCTCTTCGTGCGCCACGACTTCATCGTAAGTGCCTCGGAACCCGTCAGGGGCTTGGTAAAGGTCTTGAATGTCTTCTTCGTGGCCGGTTTCGATTCCAAGCGTCTTTTCGTGGGCAACCACTTGCTCATAAGTTCCCCGGAAGCCATCCGGCGCCTGAGCAGAAAATAATACACAAGTTTCTAAGAGTGGCGTGATTTCAATCAATAACACCAGGCATTTTTCCTCCGCGAAACGTGGCATGGTAACGAGTGATAAAGATTAAGGGTGAAGTCGATATCAAGCATCAGTACATACCTCGTAGAGATGAAAATGAGTTTCGGCGCTTTTGCCTGCTCCCTCAAGGCTCAACTTCTCTTCATGGGCCAACACCTCATCGTACGTGCCTCGGAACCCATCTTCGGCCTCGTAAATGCGCACCAGGACATGATCGAGGGCAGGGTTTACGGGAGCAAACGCTGCAGCGCTTGACGCAGACAGCGCGCATCTCGACACCAAGGCAAATTGCTCTTCGCCACGCGTAATCACCGCGTGGGCCCCATTGGCGCCATGGAAGAGCACATCGACGTCACCGTCTCCATGAACGGCGAGCACCAGGCCCAGGGTACCAGCTTGCAAAGTGGGCATGCTCATGGCAGAGGACTCTTTAAACTTCACCGTGTCCCCGACCGCGAACACAGCGGCCACCTCGAGGCCCTCTTTCACGCCTAAAGCACGCGGCGAGAGGGCGCCGTTCCTTGAGACCACAGCGCCTTGGCCCAGACCCTTGATCTTGCCCGCTTCCACGAGGTTCATGATGATCACGAACTCGTCTTCGTTCACGTAGCCTGATCGATCCACATCGGCCACTTCAAAACATGCCTCTAGGTCTTTCAAAGTAGCAGGCGGTTTGCCTTTTGCGCGAGCCAGCGGCAACAAGAGCTTATGCACAAGTGCCACAAAGTCTCCTTTTTCAAGGCCAGGCTTGACAGCCTCGTCATCCTTGTTTTCCGCGATGCCTTCTATGAGAGCTGCTTGGTAATGGGCGCGCAGAGCCGCGTCACCCTCCAAACCAGCCTGGAAAGCTTCTGCTTTGGACGGTCGAACACTGACGAGACTGCCGTTGCTCTTACGGCGAAACAAGGACTTCGTGCTTAAACCTTTTACTCGACCCTGCTGCACCAGCGCCCACACTCGAAAGAACTCAATGACGACGCCAACGTTGCCCGATTGATTCAAGTCTGCCAGGTAGAATGCAGCCTCGAGGTCGCGCATCGAAGGTTTGATCCTTGCATCGGCCTTCTTGCTGCTGGTGCATTGCTCCAACAAAGAGTTGAGGAGTAGAGCAAACTCAGCAGGGTCTAAGCTTGCGGCCTTCTCAGAATTCTTGGATTTCGAGCCCGAAGCTGTGGCATTTTTGTCTTGTGTAGCCGCCTCAGCCGCCGCTGCAAATTGAGCATAAATTTGAGCAGATCCCAGGACGATCTGGTCCGCTAACGGTTTCACGGGCACCTTGGCCTTGGGTGGCAGCGGCTTGCTCAGACCTTTGGCTTTGCCTTGCCTCACGAAGCGCGCAATCTTCACGAACTGTTGTTGTTTTTAAGTGCGAGAAAATAAAAAAAAAGGGGGGGGGGCACGAATGAGAAAATGAAAAGAAAACGATTAGAAAAATGATGGGTACCAATTGATAGACTTATTCAGACATGAAGAATTATAATATTAATCGCGCTCATCAGACTTACCTCTTCCACGTTGATGTCGCCTGAATGATCGTCGTCAGCCAATTCAAAGCAGGCCTCGAGATCTGCGTCCGAAGGCTTGTTGTAACGTGCGCTCGAGGAAGTGTCCACCGTGTTGAGGTACTTGAGGTACGACACGAACGCCTTTTTGCCCAGAGTCTCCCCTGTAGTTTCGCCGAATTCGGCGGCGTCCCGGCGGGCCCGCACGAAGAAGTTCTCCCGCAGCAGGGTAGCGGCGGACTTTTCCGGCGCTTTCCAACGCTGGTTTTCCGCACTGCCCACGCCATCGGCGGCTGATGTAGGGCTCCGGTCCCTCGTTTCTTCTTCAACGGTGTCTTCTTCTTCGCCCTTGCGCGAGGCCCGCAAGTGGGGGTTCTTGAGCTTGATCAACAGGTCCTCGTGGGCGAGGCATTCGTCTAAGCTGCCCCGGAACCCGTCTTCTTCCACTTCGTATACAGCGAAATCTTGCCGTTGGTTTGGGGGCAGCTCTCCCAAGCCTGCGCCGTCTTCCCCGTCACCAGCCAGGCTCGACTGCGATCGCAGCAATGCTTTTTCTTCTTCCTCTTGTTTGGTTTTCAACCGCACCAGTTTCGCTTCGTGCACCATCACTTCCCTGTAAGTGCCGCGGAACCCGTCTTCAGCTTCGAACACGCTCAGCGCTTCACCAGTCGTGGGGTCTACCCAGGAGCCTTCGGCCTTGGCGTCCCGCAGGGCGCGCCGGAACTTGAGCAAGTGGGCTTTCTTCATGTTGAGGTTGGTCATGAGCCAACGGTCGGTGCAACCCTACGAATGCACCAAAACAAGAATTCAAAAAAAAAGTTCGGATGGAAGAGTATGATGCCAATTTTGCATTCTGGCTACAAAAGTACTCACGGCTAAATTTTCTATCAGAAAGCTGTCTCCTCACTTCCTTTTACATTCACCAACGACACTAACTCATTACCTTAAGCTCATCGAAGGTGTCAACGCCATGCTCGTGCAGCTTGAGGGTAAACTGGCCAATGCCGTTTTCCACCATCATGTCGCTGACCGAGTCGTAGCCGTGCTTCAGTCGCAGTTCGGTAGGGCTCAAGGTCGGAGCATACGCAGACAACTTGGCCGCTTCCGCCGCTTCGGCACGCTGCCTTTCTTCGGGCGCCAGGTCAGAATTGTCCCCACTGCCCTTGTTCCGCTCGCCATCCATGATGCCGCTGCCTGAAACACCGCTGCCACTAGTGTCTCCGTTCAAATAAGCAGCTTTCGCAGCAGCCTTGGCCGCGTCCTTTTCCGCTGCTTTGGTTCGTTGTGCCGCGTCCTTCGCACTGAGTGCCAGCGCCATGGCCTCGGCTTCCGCCTTAGCGACTTCATCCCCTGCTGCTGCTTTCTCGAAGGCCTCCTTCATGTCCTTGGCTTTCTTCTTGGCGCCTGCCTCGTCCGCCTTCTTCAGCGCGGCTTTGAATTTGGCCGCTTTGTCGTTGGAGGCGAAAAACAACATGCCGCTGTTGCTTAAACCTTCCGCGCCTCCAGCTTTGATCACTTTCATCATGTTAACGAATTCTTCTTCGTCGACACCGCCCGACTTGTCTTCGTCAGCCACCTCAAAGGCTGCGTCCAAATCCTTGGCTTCTGGCACCGAGCCGCCAGATTTCGTGGTCATCATCATGCGCACTATCAACTTGCGCACCACCAGCACAAACTGCGCTTTGTCTAGGTTTTTCTTCGCACCCGCCTCCTTAGTGAATAGCGCGCGCCATTCCAGTTCGTCGGATTCGCCTTGTGACTTCGCTGGTGGTGCCCCTGCTTTGGCCTTCGCTTCTGCGAGCTTCGCTGCTGCTTTCTTCGACTTCTCTGCAAGCTCAGCCGCTGTCTTGGCCTCTGCTGCAGCTGTTTCTTTAGCGTCCGAGGCAGCTACTGTGGCTAGCTCACCTTTGAATTTATTCTCTACGGAGCCTCGCTGGAAAAATCCCGGCTTGCCGAGGCCTGTCACCTTGCCTCCTTTCACAAGCCTCATCAACTGCACAAACTCCGACTGATCCACCTTGCCCGATTTGTCCTCGTCTGCTAGAGTAAAAGCCGCATCGAGGTCTTCTAGCGAAGGCTTCTCCTGAGCACCAGGGCCCGTGCCAGCGTCTTCGAATACCTTGTATATTTTAGCAGCCAGGATGTGTCAAAACGGTTAAGGAGGGCGTGGGAAGGTTGTGGAAGGTTATGTGGAAGGCACTACTCTGTACATCATTTGGCTGCATAACCCGAGAGAAGCAAATCGAATGGCGGCCAAAAAGAAGATCGAAAAGCAATTGCCTTGGTTTAAAAAAAATATAGACTACCTTCAGGACGAGTGCTACGAAATCGGGCTTGTCGAGCGCGCCTTTCTCACGCTCGGGATTAGAGTTGGCGAAACTTGCTTTCCATGTGGCAACATCCTTGTCGGTTACGGCACTGCTATCAAAAGATGCTTTCGACGTTGGTGAAGGAGCTTCCTCCTTGATCTCCGGTTCTTTCGTCTCGTCCATCAAGTATTGCTAAGCCGGAGCTCACGAAGGATATTCGCCCAAAGTTCCCACGCCGAGTTCCAGCAGCACAACGTGGACACTAAAATTCGAAGCCGCTCTTCCCGACCGACAAGAATACAAGAATGGACCAACCACCAAAACAAACCTGGAAAAACTGAAGCCGGAAGTACGGAAAATTTAAATTGTTTCACCAACCAGGGCAACCAGTGGACCCCATTCAATCCAAACATCCAACCACTACAGAACGTGAACGTACTTATTCACGTAGCTTGGAGACAATAATTTTAAAAAGTAAGCTCTACTAAAGCCACATGAGAATGGCGGGAACCTGGGGAAGGCATTCGCGAGTTCGATACCACGAGGTTTTACGAATCGCCTCTTGTCTCACAAGATAACCCGGGCACCAAGGCACCAAGCGCCCAGCACTTTCGACGAAAAGCAAAGAAACCTCAAATAAGGCCGAGAAGTTTCAGGGGCGCACTTAAAACCCTTGCCAATAGAACGATCTAACTGAGCAGCGAACTACTTTATAGGACTTATCTTTTACCAATTCAACGATTTCTTTAATATCATTAAAATTTCTTGAAATATGAGTTTGTAAATGTGTCCCACTAATATATTTGTCTTGTGTTTCAAATGGTTTCAATAAGGTCTTACCATAGGAGGCATTCATCAATAGTTTATAAACGCTTTCGATAGGTTTTTTTTCATTTTTCATTTTTTTGCGTGTTTCAAATAAATGAGTAATCACTTCGGTGATTTTTGGATTTCTTCCTTCGTCATAATAATACCCTTTAATAATCTCAAATTCTATATTTTGGAATTCAATCAAATCTTCTAATGTAATTTTATCCACATAAATGATTACTTGTTCCATCTCATTATTGAATTCTCTAACACCATTATCTCATTTCAATAATGCTCAAGTTGGTGTTGAAATATTATCTATGAGCAAACGAATTATGAATGAAGTGATGTGTTTAGGTGAAGATGAAAAATGTAATATGTATTATCAAGACACAGATTCCATTCATATTCGATTAGAAGATGTGATCAAATTAGAAAAAGCATATATGGATAAATATAAAAGAGTTCTAAATGGTAAAGATATGGGACAATTTCATATTGACTTTTCAAGCGATAAATGTAAAGGAGAATTAAAAGCAGTTGAATCTGTCTTTCTTGGGAAGAAATGCTATATTGATAAAATTGTAGGTGATGATACTGACGTATTTGATTATCATATTCGTATGAAAGGAGTGTCCAATAAATCAAGAATTAAAGAAAAGAAGATTATTTAGTGGGGTTACGTCCCCACGCGACATAGGGTTTTAAAGGGAGTTTCCCTTTAGTAGGGTTTTAAAGGGAGTTTCCTTTTAGCAGGGTATAGTAAATCATTATTGTCAGTATATTTAACCAAACATCTATGTATTTTTCATCTATTTCTTGCGAAGAATAAAACATATTAACCAATACTACATAAAAATCGTAATCGTCCATTTATAAAAAATCTACATTTATTACATAGTAATCGTTCGCTAATGCTCATTACATGATGCGTTCTCCGTTTCCACCATTTTGAAAACTACTTTCAGGAACAAAGGGGTGATTTTGTGCTGAATACAAAGTAGCGTATGGACTAAAGGTAGGCATATCACTGGCGGGTCTTACCATCATTTTTTTACGACCTTTACCTCCTTTCATACCATACCCTCGTTTGTTAATATCGTCTGCTAATGCCTTACCTCCAGCACCTCCAAGAGTTGAACCCATCGCACCACCAAAAGCACCACCAGCGAAGGTCCCAGCAGTTCCACCTAAAACAGACCCAGCAATAGGTAATACTATGGACGCTTCATCACCCATTCGTTTTCCAAAAAGTGCTGTTTTGCCTTTGTTTGCTCCCTTTTTAAAATCTTTTCCTGCTTCCTTTGCTCCTTTTTTTATTTCTTTTCCAAGTTTTGAAAAAAAACCACTACCTTGTTTGTTATTTCGAATGGATGTCATATAATCTTTTGCTTCTTGAGACCCTTTTTCAAAACGAGGCATACGACGAGGATAAGGTTTTATAACATTTCGTCCTTGGTCAGGTGAAATTTTCATTCGTTCAAAATCTTCCTCATCAAACTCCCGTCGCACGACGGCAGGGTATCTTTTTCGCATTCCTGAACCGCTTAAACCCTGTCCACTCAATCCTGAACCAGATAGTCCTTGTCCTCGTAATCCCGAACCTGCTTTGCCGACAAACTTCCAAGTGATATGGTAATGTTGATTGCTAGTTATTTGAAACCTGCCCCTAAACTATCTCTTGATGAGGAATATGATTTGTGTTTTCAAATACTTAAAAAAGAGATGATGAAAGCAGTTGATAAATTTGTAGAAGTAAGGAGTAATATTACATATACTCTCCGTGATGAAAAGTTGAAATTCATAGTTAAAGAAATCGATTTTAATGACCACGAGAATGAAATACTTATGTTGAATTTTATGGATTGTATTGATGCTATAAATGTCTATGAAATTTTTAATAACAATATTCATTTGTTGAATAGGTTGTATATAACCCTTGCCAATAGAACAAATTTGGGCCCTCCGAACTTCCAACGAGGAGCGGGGTCGGCGATATATACGAGGTCTGTAGGTGCCGACTAATCGGCGCCTTCCTCTTGGTTTCTCATCCCAGTTCCCCTCTCGAGGGTTGGGAATTTTTATTCGAAAGACGTTTTGGTGTGTGCTGTTTAGGGCAGGCGCATTTACCAAATAATTTTAATTCTTAAGTATAAGGTAGGTAGGTTAAAGTGATAAGTTTATGGTTTAAAAAGAGATGGCACTCGCGAAACGGCGCTTCCATTCGGTAATCAGACGAAGCTTTAGTTACATGGGGATAGGCAGCTGACAAGTAAAATTCCTGATGTCTAGAAGAATTTGCGATGCACGATGCTCGGTCCCCACTCATCCCACTCCGCCTTGGTCACTGCCATGCAGCCATAGGTGTCGTCCAGGGACGCAAACAGGGACGCCCCATTCCACGCCGCTATTCCCCTCTGCAAGTCATAGCCTCGCTCAGGCTTTACGGGATCGGGCACCACATGAAAAGGCCGGCTGTGTTGTTGGGCCAAGTCCGGGCATAACGCCACGAGCTCGGCTTCGAGCCTGGCTGGAAACCCAGGCATGAGGGTGGATCCCCCACTGCACACCACCGCACTTCGGAGCTCTTTCTGCAGCTGCGCATCGCAGAGCGCTAAACTGCGCGCCACTAAACTCGCCAAACCTTCCTTCGGGTCGGCGGCGCGCGCACTTCCATCGTTTTGTTCGGGTGTAGCGTAGCGCTGCCGGGCGAGGGGCGGAAAGAAGAGCGCTTCGGCGTCGTGGACGCGGCTTCGGCTCAGGTCAATGTACGACCCGTTCGGCAACTCAAACACGCGCCCGCGCTCCGGCAAGTTGGCCTTGCTAGGCTGCACCCCGGGTAAAGTCAAGCAACAGCAGTGTTCTTTGATTTGTTGGCAGACGGCGTAGTCCGAAAAGCGGTCCGCTTTTGCCCGGCTGTTCAACAGCGTGTTCATCTTGCCCCAGCCCCCCTTCTTCTTGGGTTTGGCAGCTGGCTCGGCAGGCGAAGTTTTGGCAGCGTAGTCCGCGCCACCCGTTTGCAAGGTCAACTGAAAAGCTGAGGTCAAGTCTTCGCCCCCCAAGGGGATCTTCAACGTGGCGTGGTGGATCGCGAAGCCTTCGAAGACGGGTATGGCACTGGCCACTCCACCGCCCACTTCGAGGACAACGCCGGTGGTGCGCCCGGACGCCATTAAGCTCAGCACCCCACTGTTCCCCGCGCACAGCCGAGGTGCTCCTGCAGTCTCAAAGAACCATTGGGCCACGTGTTCGCGGTTCTGCGCATCGGCTAACGGCGCTTCTGTGAGCATGACCTATAGCAGAGAACGAAAGAGAGAGAGAGAGCAAATCAATTGAGAAGAACACAAGATCGCACGCATGCAAATGTAAGCGAAGACTTCCAACAGACATCTATTGACATCATCCTCCTTAGGAACTCTAGGACTGTGAGCTTAGAGAGAGATTCTTCCTAAATTACCGAAGCGCCGCCAGTGCCTGGCTTGTCGTTATCGACGCCAATGCCAACGGCGTACTCGTATACGGCATTCATCCGATCCCAGTCTTTGAACTCAATGCTGTCTTTTTGCAACGTCGGAGAAATGACTGAACCCGGGTCGTAGTCCAGATTTGCCACACCGCCACGGCGAATTGCTGATTGTTCAGCGGCGTCTTGGTAGCAAGGCGGGCCGGGCTGGCGGTATCCCTCGGAGCCTACTACATGGTGTCCCGGCACGCATGGAAACACTGACCGAGGGGTGGCTTCGCCTGCATACCCAGCCTAGAGGTATTCAGAGTTCACGTTACGCAAGAACAAACATACCACACAGAACAAACAAAAACACACGCCTAGATGTGCGAGTATGGCACAGAGCTCTAGGTGCACACCTTCACACACGAGGAGCCAGCATCCACGACTATGATGGTGTCGGCGTTCTGGAGAGCACAGATAGTGTTCGGGAAAGGTTAGAAGATGGTGGAATAGCGATGGTTAAGCAGCGCGCCTTCATCTACCATTCTTATACATCACCATTTTTGCAACGCCCCTGCACGCTGCACCGCTGGAACGCTGAGCAGTCGAATAAGATACAGGGAGATTTTGTGAAAGATGCAAGACGCAAGGAGGAAGAACTGAAGTCAAGGTCAAGAAGAATAAGAGAAGCAAGAAGCAAACGGACCTGATTTTTTTTTACACGGGCCCCCGAGGGATAAGAATGAGCTGGCTCTTAGGAAACGATTCCACATAAGAAAGCATATATCAGGCCCGTTGTGAATAAGTCGGCAACTGCCATTCCGTCTAGTCTAGTTAATACTCCCCAAAAATACAAAGAAACACCACTGTGGCAAATAGCAACAGAAAAATGTAACCTTCAGAACAAGTCTGACTGGGCTG
>Ga0307979_1000910_pt1 | contig 20921 bp, 18 predicted proteins | sample OrgLakmetage1058_FD_201833 | JGI IMG/M metagenome (GOLD analysis project Ga0307979, IMG submission 201833) | Saline water microbial communities from Organic Lake, Antarctica - #1058 | ecosystem: Environmental > Aquatic > Non-marine Saline and Alkaline > Saline | place: Antarctica: Organic Lake...
TACATCAAACAATCTTCATCCGTTTTGAAGCGTTCAGTAAACTCTATAAGGTTTTGACCTCTGAATATTTCCATGTTTTCTCTTGTTTTTAGGGTGTAAAGATATGAATTTAAATGGTGACCTCTATGATTCTTTTCCAAATTCTAATATTTTTCAGTTTTGTTACACGTCTTTCTTAGTGAATCTTTTTGTCTCTGGTTTTTTTGTGGCCTTCCGGAAAAATACTGACACGAAGGCTCCAAGAAACACAAACCTAAGTTGAGCGGTTTGAACAAAATGAAAAAGCGCTTTACTTATCCGCCTCAGGCGGACGATTTAGAAATTGTTGTATTTCACCGAATGAGTAGCCTGTCCCGCAGAATTGCGGGAAGGTGAAATGCTTACAATTTCTTTATCGTGAGCGAGAATCGCTCAATTTGGGACAAAGTTATATGTTATTTACTGTTAACATATTGAAATTCAGTATTTCACTTTCCAATTCTTATGTGCGGAGCTATAGTTATGAAGAGAATAAAAAAGGAGACCAACCATTAAGTCAGCCTCCTCTCATTCTTCTTTAAAAGGTATTTAACTACATCACCTGTATTGTGACATATGCAACATTTTTATCAGAGGTAATCCTTACCAGGTACACCCCTGTTAGTCCGGAAGTGCTGACAACAGCCTTTTTGGAGTCCGGAGTTAAGGTTTTTATCACTTTTCCCGTAATAGTCAGCAGCGCTATCTCCTGTATCCTTTGCCGGCCTTCAATCATAAAACGGCCATCAACTACCGGATTAGGATATACTTTAAGTGCAGTATTTTCCGAGAGGCTACCGGCAGTGTTAACACCCACTTCGATGTAATCTTCTTTCAGTTCGGTATCCGAGCCGTTTTCGTTGGTGGCTGCAAGCTTCACAAAATAGTTTCCGGGCTCATCGTAAGCAACCACTGGATTCTCTTCACTGCTTGTTGCCGGGTCACCTCCTTCGAAGGCCCACTCGTATGTGTTCGCATTTTGTGAGAGATTATTGAAAGCCACCTCTTCTCCTTCCACAATCTGGGTAACATCAGCTTCAAAATCTGCTGCCGGCATTGCGGCGTCACTGCAGCTAATCAATGCTTCCCAGCCTGCTCCGGTTACAGATCCATCGCTGTGGAATTCAAAAGTAAGTGCTCCGGCAGCATTGGCAGCAGTTACCGTGCCGGGCGAATTGTTCCCGCAGTAGGCTTCCCCAATCTGCGGGGCAGAAGTGGTTTCGCCGTCATAGATTTTCAGCCAGTCGTAGCTGCAATTATCATGTTCCTCCACATCAAAGGATTGAAATGCCACCTCTGCCATCGCCCCGCTGGTAGCGGGATAAATAGTCATAACATAATCGCTGTTGTTGCTGTAATTATCCTCCGGTCCACCATCATCATAAAAAAGACCCTGGCAGGTCGTCACCGTCGTATTATCCATCAGGTATTCTGCGGCTGCCGTGATATAGTCTTCCTTAACGGTGGTATGTTCTTCTTCGTCATTGCTGATGGTAAGGGTCACATCATAAGTTCCGGGCTCCTCATAAACCACTACCGGGTTTTGCGCTGTGCTTGTTTCCGGTGTTCCTCCCTCAAAAGTCCACTCCCATGAGGTGATATTTCCACAGGAAGCGTCTTCGAACAGCACTTCGGTACCAATGCTGACATTTGTTGACGTCGTCGTAAAATCAGCATTGAACCCCAGCAGGGTAAGCTGCACATCCAGAGAAGTTTGCTGATAATCCTGCACCGCCACGGTTTCCATGGTCACCGTTTCATAGCAGGGCGCAGAGAATGTGATGTTGTAAGTGCCTTCTTTCAGCGGCCGGTAATAGGCCCCGAATGCCGTGTCGGAATATACCTGGCTGTTAACTTCATCATGACCCACAATTTCCACCTTGGCGCCACCTACCGGCATATCCGTACCTTCTTCTGTGATAACGCCCTGCAGCCCGTAGCTGGCTTGCTCAATATAGTTTAACAAAGAGCGGTAATTGTAGTCCCAGTGATCATGCAGCTGGCTTTCGGGCAGTAATTTCACATCAGAAAGTTCCGTTGTAACCTCGCGGCAGTGAAGGAAATAATTCATGTAATCCTGCCTGCCGCCTGCTACCTCATACCAATCGTAACCATTAGTGATCCCGTCGTTAAATCCCGACATATATCCCGGAGGGCTGTAAAGCTGTGCCGTGTCAGCATACTCGTGAGAAACCATCCGGAACCAGTCATCATCGGCATGGAGCTGCGACCAGGTATCCCACGGATAGTTGATGACTTCGGCACCGCCATGGTGGTTTGCTGACATCACAAAATCGCGGTTTCCGGCAAAATCCATAAAAGCTTCTGTTTCTACCTGATACTCATTGCTATCAGGGTGAGGCCCCTCTTCAGGATCAGGAAAATTGCGGTTCAGGTCCACTCCATTAGCATTACCACGTATAGCACCGTTCACCGAGTTGTTTCCTGTGTAGTAAGTGCCATCGGGGTTAGCATTAGGGTTTATCCAGATCTCCATGTTGTCGACCATTTCCGTAATGCGGTCATCATCGCCATATGATGTCAGCAGATAATCTATCAGTCTTAGCATCAGAACATAGCCGGTCGTTTCATCGCCATGCATGGTAGAGGTGTAGAAAAACTCAGGCTCCTTTTCATCGCTGCCTGCGTTATCAGAAATTCTTGCTGCAAGGAGTGCCCTGCCATCGTTAGTGGTGCCAAATTGTTCCACTTTGCACAAGGCCGGATAATCGGCTTCGAATTGGTACATCATGTCCACATAGGCATCGTAGGTGGGGTATTCATCCCATTGGTAAGTGGCCCTGTCGCCATCAAACATTGTAGGATTTACCAGCTCGGAAGGGTTGTGCAGCAACTCTATCTCAATGCCTTTTTCGCGGAGGTAGGTATACCCCTCTTTATTGGCATAAGCATAGATATAACCCGACTGCTCATCGAGCCGGTCCACACTGATTCTTTTGGTGATAATATCAGCTTTTTCTTTTATTATTTGCGATTGCTGAAACCTGAAAAATATTTCGTTACGCTCTTTCAGGATTTTTTCTGCATTCTGACTATTCACTTTGTACTGTGCTGAGGCTGTAATCGCAGCTATAAGAAGCAGCACGGTACTTACGATATTTTTGACTTGCATTTGTGTTTTTTGTTTTGATGACGCTACCAAGACACCGCCGGTATGTTATTAGTTGTATTATCCGGCGAAATCTTCCAGAGCTTTTTTTATCATCACATTCACGCTCTTATTTACTTTGACCAGTGGCAACCGCAGGTTGTTTTTCAGAATCCCCAGCTCATCCAGGGCTGCTTTTACCCCGGCAGGGTTCCCGTCGGCAAAGAGCGCTTCCATAATTGCTGTTAGCTGATAATGAATAGTGCGCGCATTTTCAATATCATTATTCAAAGCACTCTTTACCATAGCAGCAAACTGCCTGGGAAAAGCATTTGCAGTTACGGATATAACGCCTGAGGCTCCCATGGCTATCAATGGCAGCGTAAGCTGATCATCACCGCTGATTACAGCAAAATCATCAGGTTTATCCTTGATAATTGAACCAATCTGGTCGAAATTTCCGGAAGCTTCTTTAATTGCTACAATGTTTTCAACATCGTAGGATAACTGCAGGGTAATATCTGCAGGGATATTTACGCCTGTGCGGCCCGGCACATTATACAGTATCACGGGCAGGTTAGTGGCGGTGGCTATATTTTTATAATGATAATACAAGCCTTTGGGCTGTGGCTTATTGTAGTAAGGCGCTACCGACAGGATACCATCAATCCCCTTGTTATGCAGCTTCTTTACCTCTTTAATTACGGAGGCAGTATAGTTACCACCGGCGCCTACTACCACTGGCACCCGCTTGGCGACAGTTTCCACCACATACTCTACGGTGGCATTTTTTTCATCATCATTTAAGGCTGCCGATTCCCCCGTAGTTCCTAACGCTACAATATAATCCACATTATTGCTGATAAGATGCTCGATAAGGTTTTCCAGTGAGCTGAAATCAACCGTACCGTATTTTCTAAAAGGTGTGACTATGGCGACACCTGTGCCCTGGAAAGAATGATTCATAATGATTGTTTTATGTTATTCAAATAATAATTTACAACATGGATAAAGTGCAGTAGGCCTTCTTTTTTCGTGTGCAACACGATTTCCGGAGTATAAGCCTGTGTGCCCGGTGTGCCGGCAATTATCAGCGCTTTTATAAGCGTGGCAGCATAAGCCACCGGCGCATAATTCCCCGGGTTATAATAAACCATAAGATCACAGGATTGCCTGGAGAGCATGTCTCTTGTTTTCTTATCGGGCAACCCGGCAATATTTAGCTCTTCTTTTTTTATCAGCTGATATTGCGATGCCGTAAGCTGCGGTGGGAGACTTTTAAATGCCGGAAAAACAAAGATATCCACCTCTTTTTGTAATTGTTCATACTCTTGCTTTGCCTTATAAAGTATTGTTGCATCATCTTCTTCGCTGAGCGCTAACAAGAGGCATACCTTCCTGACCTTTTGAAAATTCATTAATTTAAGTCTGCGGACAGGTCGTTTATTTGCCGACCTGCGTATGATAAGTTGCTGAAGAATACCTGTAAAAGACCTCATGGTTGTTTGTAACTCAGTTTAAGAATTCGAAAATAAGTAATTTGCATTGATCTTTTGCTTAGAACAGTGTATTTTTATGCAAAAACTAAATTCTAATGTCTGAAAATATTTTAGCAGAATACATGCAACGGCGGTTCCGGAACCTGGAATCGGAGCAAAAGATATCTCTTTCAAAGCCATCGGGGTTACCGTTTATCACTATCTCCCGGCAGTTTGGGTGCCCGTCGCGGGTAGTGGCCGATATGCTTCAGGAGAGGTTAAACCCACGAAGCACCGCAAAACAGCAATGGCGCGTCATCAATAAGGAAATTATTGAAAATGCCGCTAAAGAGCTAAGCTTGAAGCCCCAGAAAATTAAATATGTTTTTGATGCCCAGCAGAAAACAGTGATGGATGATGTTATAAGCTCTTTAGACAAGCGCCATTACAAAAGTGACCGGAAGATACGCAAGACCATCCGGGAGGTGATAGAAAACCTTTCAGGGCAGGGGCATGTGATAATTATCGGACGTGGCGGAGTGGCAATTACTAACGACTTTCCGGGATCTTTTCACATAAGGCTTTACGCACCGGAGCGATGGCGCCTGAAAAAGATGATGGATAAAGAAGAAAATATTTCCGAAGCAGAGGCATATCGTAAAATGCGCTATATTGATAAAAAACGTATTGATCTGATCAATCATTTTTCAGGGAACCGCTTTGACTTTAATAAATTTGATCTGCAAATCAATTGCGAAAATTTCGATGCGGAGGCCACTACCAATGTAATTATAAAGAGTATGGAAATAAGGGGTTTGGTTTAAATGTGAGCGGCCAGGCAAGCGGCTACAAAAAATAGTTTGCCCCTCAGTAGGGCTTAAGCATTATAAATATACACCTGCAGAACTTTTCATCTCTTGGCACTCTGCTAAAAAGGGCAGAAAAGTAGCGGTGCCACTAAAGTAATCAATATCTTTCTGCCCAGGGAAAACAGCATCCGGCTATAAACTTCTGATGTTGAGAAGCTTTTGCCGGGGGTAAATAAATACGCTTCATCACAAAAACGGATACTTTTTAGTGTGTACATCATAAATTTTTGAGTGATCTAATCCACAGCAAGGGTTGCAAGCACTAACTAAAAAGGTTGTAATTTTGCCGCGTTAAAAAAGAACCACATGGGAAGAGCATTTGAATACCGTAAAGCCAAAAAGCTAAAGAGGTGGAGTAGCATGTCGAAGACCTTTACCAAACTTGGAAAAGAGATAACCATCGCCGCTAAAGGCGGCGGCCCGGATCCTGATACGAACCCTAAGTTACGCGTACTGATACAAAATGCCAAAGCAGAAAACATGCCCAAGGATAATGTGGAGCGGGCCATTAAAAAGGCGGTGGAGAAAGACCAGGGCGATTACAAAGAGTTAACTTACGAAGGTTACGGTCCGCACGGCATCGCTATTTTTATCGAAGCAGCCACCGACAATACAACCCGCACAGTAGCCAATGTGCGCAGTTACTTTGCCAAACATAATGGTAACCTGGCAACCTCCGGAAGCGTGGAGTTTTTATTTGACCATAAATGTCAGTTTAAAGTGGAAGCCAAAGAGGGTGTTGACATAGAAGAACTGGAGCTGGAACTGATTGACAGTGGCGCCGAAGAGGTGTTTGAAGAAGATGGTGCTATTATCATCTACGGCGCTTTCGGTTCTTTTGGCCCAATACAGAAATATCTTGAAGAGAATGGTTTCATAATCGACACTGCCGTTTCCGAGCGGATACCTAACGATACTAAAAGCCTTGGGCAGGAAGAACAGCAAGAGCTTGACAAGCTTCTTGAAAAGCTTGAAGATGACGACGATGTGATTAAAGTATTTCACACTATTGCCTGACTAAAGGGATTTGATATTTTTTGTACTGAAATGTGGCTTTACTGTTGTTTTGGAAAAAAACAGTAAAGCCATGAACAAAGATACCGGAATGTACGTCGGAGCGCTGATTTTGCTTTTTCCGGCTGGTAGCAGGATGACTTTTCTTCTCGGCCGTATGGCGGCATTTAATTCTGGCGCCGTGGAGGTCACTGAAATTGGCGGTAAAACATTCCGGTCAGAATAATTATAAAGCAGGCATAGGAAAATGGTTTTTCATATCATTGGTTGTATCTTTACAGCCATAAAATAAACCGCTTTATGACACACTTAGTAGCACCTTCGATGCTTTCGGCAGACTTTACAAATCTCCAGGCTGAAATAGAACGTATTAACAGCAGCGAAGCCGACTGGTTTCACATGGATGTGATGGACGGCATTTTTGTACCAAATATTACTTTTGGGATGCCTGTTATTGCTCAGATGAAAAAGCATGCCCAAAAACCTTTTGATGTCCATTTGATGATTGAGCACCCTGACCGGTATATTGCTGATTTTGCCAAAGCAGGCGCTGATATCCTGTCGGTGCAGTATGAGGCTTGTCCGCATTTGCATCGCACCATACAACAAATAAAGGCCCATGGCATGAAAGCCTCTGTGGCCCTTAACCCGCATACGTCGGTGAGTGTGCTGGAGGATATCCTTCCTAACCTGGATATGGTTTTGATAATGTCAGTAAACCCGGGATTTGGGGGGCAGAAGTTTATTGATAACACCTATCGCAAGCTTAAGAAAATCCAGGAGATGAAGACCCGTTTGCATACCCAGGTGATGGTGGAAGTTGATGGAGGGGTCACCCTGAATAATGCTTCGCAACTGAAAGCTGCCGGTGTTGATGTTTTGGTGGCAGGCAGTACGGTGTTTAAGGCGCAGGATCCTGTGCAAATGATCAGTGAATTAAAAAAAGTATGAGCGGGGGAAGGGTTTAGTGCGCTCTTTGGCAGTGATTTTTCGTGTTATTGGGGCAGATAAGTGTTGTATGCAATCTTTATGGCAATAGCGGCCAGGCGTTTGGTGCTAAAAGTCATAGCCTTTGACCTCTTCCTCGCTACTCTCTACATCCAGGGCCATTACAATCCGGTTAACAAAATTGAAGTAGGAAACCACCAGTGTGGCGTCCAGGATGGCGCTGTCGGATAATCCCGCCTCTTTCATTATGTTGATAAGGGCGTCATCGCTGAACTTTTCGGGGTGCCTGGTAAGTTCATGTGCAAAGGTGCACAATGCTATTTTTTTGTCATCCAATCCGGCACTGCGAAAATCATTGATAAGTAACGAAAGTCGCTGCTCATTTTTCCAGTAATGGTTTAATGCTTCCGCATGATGAAGACGGCAGTATTTACATCCGTTGGCCACAGATACCACCACTGCCATCATCTCCCGTTCTGCGCGCGAGAGCTCCGATTTGGAAAACATAATCTCCATATAGAGCTCCATGTGCTTTACAATGCTCTGAGGCCTCAGGCTCTGAATAGTATGCACATTAGCAAGCTTGCCCCGTTTTTTCAGCAGATCATCATATATAACTTTTAACGTTCCTTCTGCTTGTTGATACGGAATTACTTTTATGCGTGGCATTAGCGTTATATTGTTGGTGAATAAAATAAGAACCCGCCATCCCGCCTTTAGTCAGTAATGTGTTGCTGCCTGAGCGATGCCGGCTTTTTTGCAGGCCTTTGGTGGTTTACTGTACCTTTTTTGACTCTTTGAAAAAGAAGGCCACATAAATGCTGAAAAGTACCATAGTGGCAAACTGAATCCATAACGCCGTGCTGACAAGTGATGAATCAAGCACTGCAAATTGGATAAGCGCATATTTCCCCAAATAATAAATGGCTTTGCTTACCACAATACTGGCCAGAATGGCGGTGAACTTAGCCTGGAAAAAGCGCAGAAATGCAAAAAACAGCGCCACATTAAGCACCAGTTCTCCACTAATAAGAAAAGCCTTAAAAAACAGGGGGTGGCCCGAAAGGATGAAGCTCACAAACGGCAGGGTGGCTGCCAGCACATAGGCGTTTTGCTTGTTGGTGTGCACCAGCGCCAGAACCAATACCAGCCGCATAGGCTCAAAAAGGTAAAGCGGGAACGACAATGCATGCGAAATAGCAGGGATAAAATAGATGAGGGCAACTGCTAAGATGTTAAATATCAGCGAAAAAGAAATATTCCTGTTAAGTGTAAGCGCATTCATAGCTGTATGTTTTTTATTTCTAAACAACAAATATACATTGATTTCAAATTACTACTGTATCATAAAGCGCTATTTTATAATGATTAAAAATAAGTGGTGCTCTTCAGCATCTTCATGAATTCTTTATATTTTTACATCTTCAGGAAACCAAAAAAAGAAACACAGCGATGAAACGAAGAAAATTTATCCATAAGAGTATTGCCGCAGGAATATATACCGGCGCAGCGTTTTCTTTCGGAAGGTATGGCAAGATACTGGCCAACACAGCGATAAATGATGATATCCCTTACGACCTGGTGGCTGTGACCGGAGGGGAGCCTGTACAGATGTACCAGCGTGCCCTAAATGCTATGGGGGGCATTTCGCGATATGTTAAAAAGGGCCAGACAGTGGTAGTCAAGCCTAATATCGGGTGGGATGTGGTTCCTGATAAAGCGGCCAATACCAACCCTTCGCTGGTGAAGGCTATCGTAAAGTCCTGCCTGGAAGCAGGTGCTAAAGAGGTTTACGCTTTTGATCATACCTGTGATGACTGGAAAAAGTGTTATCAAAACAGCAAGATAGAAGAGGCAGTGAAAGATGCCGGAGGAAAAATTGTGCCGGGCAACACGGAGCGCTATTATGAATCCGTGGATATCCCTGAAGGCAAGCGCTTAACTTCTGCCAAAGTGCATGAACTCATTTTGGAGTCGGATGTCTTTATCAATGTGCCGATACTGAAAAACCACGGTTCCGCAAAACTCACCATCGCCATGAAAAACCTGATGGGCATTGTCTGGGACCGCGGCTACTGGCACCGTAACGACCTGCATCAGTGCATAGCCGATTTCTCCACATGGCGCCAGCCCGATCTTAATATTGTTGATGCCTACAATGTGATGATGAAAAATGGCCCCCGGGGAGTTTCTGAAGCCGATGTGGCCAGGATGAAATTCCTGGTGATGTCTGACGATATGGTGGCGGCCGATTCGGCTTCAGCCAAAATCTTCGGCATGCAACCCGACGAGGTGCCACATATTAATTACGGACATGCTATGGGCATAGGCAATAAAGACCTGGATAGTCAGAATATCGGAAGGATTAAAATATAGTTCATGAATTATAAAGCCCTCAGAAGTGCGAGGATTGCTGTGGCCTCCCTTTCGCTGCTGCTTATCGCCCTTGCTTTTTTTGATTTCCTGGAACTGATGCCTGATAAGTTGATTAAAGGTAGTGTGTGGCTGCAGTTTGTCCCTTCAGTGCTTTTGTTTTCGAAAGTGTTTACGCTCTCATCGCTGGGCTTTGCCGTTGTTTTGTTGCTCACGCTCCTGTTTGGCAGGGTCTACTGTTCGGCCTTTTGTCCCCTGGGTATCCTGCAGGATGTTATTCTGCGCATAGCCAAACGCTTTAAGAAGATACGCTTTAAACACCAGAAGGCTTTCAGCTGGGTGCGGAACTTTTTACTCCTCTTTACCATAATAACTATCCTTTCGGGAACGACGCTAATCCTTAACCTTTTGGATCCTTACAGCCTTTTCGGACGTATCTTTTCCGACCTTTTCAGGCCCATACTGATGCTGATTAATAACGGAATGGCTTCCGTCTTTGAGCGGATAGAGGTCTATACTTTTTATGATGTGGATATCAAACTGCTGAATTGGGTGCTTTACCTTACCCCGGTCATGTTTCTTTACCTGATTATTCACCTTACCATCACCCACGGAAGGCTTTATTGCAATACCATTTGCCCGGTAGGCACGTTGCTGGGATACCTTTCAAGGTATGGGCTGTATAAAATCAGTATCAATCCTTCTGCCTGTACCGACTGCAAGATGTGCGAGCGAGACTGTAAAGCGGAGTGCATCGACCTGGAGTCGCAGAAAGTGGATAACTCCCGCTGTATTTCCTGTTTCAACTGCCTCACCTCATGTAAGTTCAGCGCTATCGACTATACCTCAGCAAAAGGGGCGCCCGCCGGCAGGCCTGAAAAAACACCCGGCCAAGAGGTAGACACCTCGCGACGTAAAGCACTGGGAGTACTCTTTGGTACGGCGCTTTTCCCTTCCGGGGCGCTTGCGCAGGAAGTGGAGGTGGAGCCAGACACGGCCACGGTGCCTGTAGTGCGGAAGCAGTATGTTACTCCGCCCGGCTCTGGCGATGTGCAGGAATTCCTGACCAAGTGCACGGCCTGCCACCTCTGTGTCAGCGCCTGCCCTACGCAGGTTATCCAGCCCTCCAGAAACGAGTTTGGATGGAAACACCTGATGCAGGTAAGGATGGATTTCCATACCGGCTTTTGCAATTATGAGTGTACCCGGTGTACGGAGATATGCCCCACAGGAGCCCTGACGAGCCTGCCCCTCGAAGATAAGAAGCTAACGCAGCTGGGGAAAGCAAAGTTTGTGGAAGATAATTGCATTGTGAAAACGGAAGGTACCGATTGCGGAGCATGTTCCGAGCATTGCCCCACCAAGGCGGTGTCTATGGTGCCCTATGAAGGAAGCCTGAAAATCCCGGAAATGGATGACAGCATATGTATCGGTTGCGGCGCCTGCGAGTATGCCTGCCCAACCACACCTTATAAAGCCATTTATGTTAAAGGAAACGCCGTACATGTGTTAGCCGACAAACCCAAAGAGGAGAAAGCGAAAAAGACAGAATTTGAAGGCGATTTTCCTTTCTGATGTTTTAACTAATCAAACCTGAAAAGTAACACCCAAATTGAGCGATTCTCGCTCACGATAAAGAAATTGTAAGCATTTCACCTTCCCGCAATTCTGCGGGACAGGCTACCCATTCGGTGAAATACAACAATTTCTAAATCGGGGTTAAACCTAAGTAAAGCGCTTTTTCACTTTCCCGGAAAATAAGTCGGGACAGGTTGTTCAAACCGCTCAACTTAGGTAACAGATACTGCGCTGTGACTTACCATCAATCCGCGGGTACCCACTAGCTAAAAATATACGGGTGATGCTGTCTTCCCCGCCTGCGCTAAAGCTTCGGCGGGATTAATTCGGCTATGCATTTTGCTGCGGCTTGCCTAATCCCGACTTTATTGATCATCTCCAAAATCACTCCGCTCCCGGGACTAACACGACTATATCTTTATCAACTATTAAGCCGTTGGCCACAGTGTCTATAAAAGGGGTTAATTTTTTGTGTTATGAAATAGGTGGCTATGGATGCGGGTGGCCGCAGACCGGTCAGTGGGTTTTTCAGAATGCTGCTTTAACGCCCAGCTCTTCTTTAATGGCAAGCACCTCTTGCACTACCTCTTCCATCAACGGTATGGTCTCTTTTTTGAGGTGTTTTTCTTCATGTTCTCTCTCAGGGTCTCCCGGAATGACGATACGTTCCTGTCCTGCTACTGGTTGGGCTTTACGGAATTCGTTGATCCAGTGCTCCATTTGTTTCATGAACTCTTCTTTTTTCTGAAAGGCATCTACGCGCATAGCGCCAAAGAAATGCCCTATGCCTTTGTCTTTTTCAGATTTGTTGTCGCCGGTGAGATATCCCAGCGTAGGGATGACCGTGGGGCCAAAATTAGCTCCCGATAATACCGCCGAAAAGACATCCACCACAGCGCTGAGGCAGAATCCTTTATGGCCTCCTGTTTCCACATGTCCTCCCAGTGTGCGTATGCTTCCGTTACGCATCAGGATATTCGCTTCTACGGTGGGATTACCGTGCTCATCCTGCAAAAGGCCTACCGGGGAAGACTTTCCGAGAAGGTGTAACACATCGAGTTTTCCGCGCGCTACGGGAGCGGTGGCAAAATCGGCCACAAAAGGAGGTTGCTCTCCTGCCGGCACCGCAAAGGCCATCGGGTTGGTGCCCAACAAAGGCTTCATGCTGTAGGTGGGCGCCACCAGCGGATTGGCGTTGGTCATGGTGATGCCTATCATGTCATGAGGTACAGCCATCAGGGCATAGGCCCCGGCAATACCAAAGTGGTTGGAGTTTCTTACCGCCACCCATCCTGTGCCGGCAGTTTCAGCTTTTGCTATGGCAATATCCATTGCCCTCTTTCCGGCCACCATGCCAAATCCTTTTCCGGCATCAAGCAGGGCCGTTGAGGGCGTTTCATGCATGAGCTGAACAGTGGCCCGGGGTTGAATTTTTCCCAGTTTTACGAGGCGGTAATACTCCTTCAGGCGCATTAGCCCATGGGTCTTTATGCCGCGAAGATCCGCCTGCAACAAGATGTGTGCCACCTGCAAGGCATCATGCTGCGAAGCGCCCATGGCGGTTAACAGGGCTTCCGTTAGCTCTCTTACTTTTTTATAGTTGTAATTTTTCAAATCGATGCTGTTTTGCGCAAATATCGGAAGATTATGCAGATTTTTTTACAGGCAGTATCATTTATTATTCTCAGTAATTTATGTAATATCTGTCTGTAAACTGAACCTGATAGCTTCAGCGTGCTAGTATCCTTCTGAAGCAACAGATCAAAAAATTACCCCACATCACCTGATGACAAAAAATGGTAATCATCCTTTGCTCCCGCAGCCGCGGGACAGGCTGTTCCCGAAAAACCGGTACAAGTTTTCCCTGGGGAGAACCAAACCAATTGAGAGGCTGCGATCCTGATGCAGGAGACATCAAAGAGTTCAGTTTAAAAAGTTCTCATGTTTTTAGGTTTGTAAGTTATTTAATTGAAAATCAGTAATTTAATTAAAAATCATGTTTTTCATATAATTCAGATAATCAATACATTATGACATTTAATAAAAAAATTGCAGCTTTTTAGCCGGGCCTCATCAAATATTTGGAGAAATAAATGCCCCCTTTAGAAATACCGACCCCGGAGTGGGTCGAATCTTTTAGCGCCACTTCACAAGAGACGGTGAAGCGTGGGTAGTGAAATATTTTCCGGAGGTTCTGCCTGTCTCTGACTTGGGATTGCTAAAAAGTTCCCGGGCGGCGGTGGTTGGGGTTTGCTGGTGCCTCATAACCCCGGCCTGAAGGCTGGAGGTCCTGTGCTACGTAAACCGGGCTGGAAGCCGGGGTTCCAGGGCATTATCTTTCGGGACAGTTACCAAAGAATATTAAATTACTGCAATACAACACATCATGTAATATTGTCATTAGTATGTACTCTGTGCCGGGATTAATTTTATTACCGTTATCTCACTCCGGGTTCCCACCCGCATGGGCGGGCCAAAAGTTCCTGCCCCCTGCGATACAAAAATGCTGGTGCTTTTGTAGGTATGCAGCCCTTTGTTGTAGTCGAACATCAGTCCGGCAATAAAGGTGATGGGGAAGAGTTGGCCGGCGTGTGTATGACCCGAAAGGTAAAGGTCCACTCCATGTTTGTGGGCATGCTCTATGCCGTCAGGACTGTGGTGGAGCAATACGGTAGGTTTATTTTCTTCTGTTTGCAGCGTATTCAGTGTGCTTTTAATTGTAGGGCCACGGCCTGTGGCATGCATATTTGATTTTCCTTCTTCGGATATAAGATGATTTAACCCGATAACCTGCAAGCCATCATGGTGAACCACTTCATTTTCCAGCACGCGTAATTCCGCATTGCGCAGCATCTGTTTGATTGTATCTGCTCCTGTGTAGCCCTCATGATTTCCTTCGATGAAATACAGCCTGGCATCGAGTTCCTGCAGCACCGAAATGACGTCTTTATTGAGGTTATACCTGCCGTCGAATAAATCGCCCGTCAGGAACACCACATCTACATTTTGTTGGTTGGTTTCTGAAACAACCCGTTTCAAAAACTTTTTCCCACGAAAGTGGCCGATATGGAGGTCGCTGAGGTGCATGGCCCGGATTTCTTTATTCAGGCTGCTTACAGGGATTTCGAGATGCGTTGTTTTTACGTTCCAGGCATTCCAAACACCATAGAGGGAAACGGTAGCGGTTAAAGCCAGTGCGAGTGCTCCATACAACCAGGGCTGGAAGCGGGTAACCAATCGCAGCATATCGATGAATAATACCGACAAGAGCAGGTATAGTAAAACACCCATAGTTACGGCAGCAGCGCCGTAAATGATATGGCCTGCAAGGCTTGTGGCGTTTGCAAAAGGAATCAGGCCCCCAATCATCAATGCTGTTAACGCCCCAAATACCAGGTAAAGCGGAAGTGTTTTGTAAACACCAAAAAACCAGGCAAAGCGGTGCGACAAATAGATATTGGCTCCTGCAAGGATGCCCAGGATAATGATAATGGCAATGATAGCAGATTCTTTCATGTTTTATGTTGTTTTCTTATTGAACTCACTTAACTGTAACCTAAGTTGAGCGGTTTGAACAACCTGTCCCGACTTATTTTCCGGGAAAGTGAAAAAGCGCTTTACTTAGGTTTAACCCCGATTTAGAAATTGTTGTATTTCACCGAATGGGTAGCCTGTCCCGCAGAATTGCGGGAAGGTGAAATGCTTACAATTTCTTTATCGTGAGCGAGAATCGCTCAATTTGGGTGTAACAATATGTTTTTTCAGGTTTCGATGCGCTTATAAAAATCAGGACAGTAGCTTTTTTAAAACGCGAACTTTAAAGTGTTAGTATTTAGTGTTTTACAACTTACGATTTTAGAGATAGCTTTTTCTTTATTGTTAAGCAATAGCTTTTGGTGTTGAATTGCAATTGGTATCAGTTCCCCTAAGGCCCCTAGGGGACGTGCGCTTTGCTCCTTGTGTCTCTTCAATTGTATATCGGCATTAGCCGATTGCATCTCAATATTTCGCTGAAGCTCACTTTGAATTACAATTATTATAAACTTACATGCACCTAAAATCCTGCAATAATCACATAAATGTGTGAAACCAGAGTTTTTTCCCCTCAATAAACAATCGGGGGACAAAAAGTTTTAAAGAGTTCCTGTTTTTTGGGAGGCTGAGCCTCCGGAGCAATTTATCCGCCGGGATGGCTTTATCAGGCGGCAGGGTGGCTGGGGGCATTTTCTGAAGCAAAAAAACCCCGCCAAACTACTTCAAAAGGCGGGGTTGATGGTTATCTGATGGCACTTAACTACTCTTGCTCCTGGTATTCCTCTATAATCGTTTTTACATCGTCGGGGGCTACCCGTCCGTAGGTTTTTTCGCCTACCAGCACCACCGGGGCAAGGCCGCATGCTCCCACACAACGCAGGCAGCTAAGCGAGTATTTGCCGTCCTCACTGGTTTCTCCCACGGCGAGTCCAAGCTCTTTTTTAAACTCTTCCAGGACATTTTCTGCCCCACGCACGTAACATGCTGTTCCTGTGCATATGGAGATGGGATAACGGCCTTTGGGAGTCATCGTAAAAAAGGAGTAAAAGGTCACTACCCCATAAACTTTGGCAGCGCTCATATTTAATCCTTCGGCAATTTTCTCTTGGATCTCTGCAGGAAGGTATCCGAAATGCTCTTGTGCTTTGTGCAATACATTGATGAGGTTGCCTGGCTTTCTGCCAAAAGATTCACAAATCTCATCGATTTTATCAATATCCTGCTTCTTCAGTTCTACTTTCACTTTTGTCATAATATTCTCTTTTAACAGTGAGAAAAATTAAATCTTAAACTTCTTTTTCTGACGCGTATCGAAATAGTGCGTATGCAGCAGCTTGTGCGACTTTTCGCCCAGCGGCTCCCCGAGGTAATCTTTGTATAAGGTGACAATGTTCGGGTTTTCGTGCGATTTCCTTATTTTCTTATTGCTGTCTTCCTTATACAGTGCCTTGGAGCGCTTTTTCAGGATTTCGGAGTTGCCATGGTGCAGGGGTTGCCCTCCGCCGCCGATACATCCGCCGGGGCATGCCATAATTTCAATAGCATGATATTGTGATTTCCCCTCGCGGATCTCTTCCAGGAGCTTCCGGGCATTACCCAGCCCGTGGGCGATACCGATATTGAGCTTAAGGCCGTCGAAGTCTACCTCTGCCTTGCGGATGCCTTCCATGCCGCGGAGTTGATCAAAATCCACCTTCTCCAGTTTTTTTCCGGTATGTGTTTCATAAGCCGTTCTGGTGGCGGCCTCAACAACTCCTCCGGTGGTTCCGAAGATAACACCGGCGCCGGTGGATTCGCCCAGTGGGTTGTCGAAATCTTCATCGGGCAGCTTGTTCAGATCCATATTGGCCTGTTTGATAAGGTGTGCCAGTTCGCGGGTAGAGATGGAGTAATCCACATCCGGATTTTCATCTACCTTAAATTCGTCGCGCTGCGATTCGTATTTCTTGGCCAGGCATGGCATTATGGAAACCACTACCATGTCTTCGCGCTTGATATTCATTTTTTCAGCAAAGTAAGATTTGGCTATTGACCCAAACATCTGCTGCGGGGAGCGTGCCGTTGAAGGAATGTCTTTGAGATCCGGGAAATGGTATTCAAAAAAATTCACCCAGCCGGGGCAGCAGGAGGTGAGTATGGGTAGTTTTACATCCTTATCGCCGTTGAGGTGTTTGGTGAGTCTGTTGAGCATCTCTGCGCTCTCTTCCATGATGGTGAGGTCGGCGGCAAAGTCGGTATCGAACACCATATCGAAACCCAGGCGGCGCAAGGCAGCTACCATCTTGCCTGTGACCAGGGAGCCAGGCTCCATACCGAACTCTTCTCCCAGTGCTGCGCGCACGGCCGGAGCAGTTTGCACTACCACGGTTTTGCGGGGGTTGGAGAGCGAGCGGATAACATCGGCTGTATGGTCTTTTTCTGTGAGTGCTCCTGTGGGGCATACCGCAACGCACTGTCCGCAATACGTGCAGGGCGAAGCCTCCAGATTCATCTCAAAGGCAGGGGTAACCACAGATTCAAAGCCGCGGTTGATAGCGTGTAGTGCCCCTACGGTTTGCACATCGTTACACATGGTTTCGCAGCGGCGGCACATGATGCACTTATCCATGTCGCGGATGATAGCAGGGGAGGTGTCTAAGCGGTACGAAGACATCTCGGCTATCTCCTCGTTGGGGATTTCCCTGACGCCGAGCTTTACGGCCATATCCTGAAGGTCGCAGCTTCCTGACTTGGCACAGGTGAGGCACTCTTTGGGGTGGTCGCTGAGAATGAATTCCATCACCGTTCGCCGTGCATTAATAACCCGTGGGGTATTGGTGCGGATAACCATGCCATCCATACACTCGGTGGAGCAGGAGGGGGCCAGGTTCCGGCGGCCATCCACTTCTGTCACGCATATGCGGCATCCTCCGGGTTTGTTCTCTATATTCATATCTTCCAGGTTCATGTAGCATAAAACCGGAATGTCTATATCTAATTTTTTTGCAGCCTGGAGGATAGTGGTCTTTTTGGGTACCTCTAACTCCTGGTTATCTATATTGACTTTGATTGTATCCATAGTGATGCTTCTTCTGTTTATTTGATAAAGATTGCATTAAATTTACATTTCTCCATACATGCTCCGCATTTGATGCAGAGGGAGGTGTCTATCTCGTGGAGTTGCTTGCGCTCTCCTGTGATGGCTCCCACAGGGCACACACGGGCACAGGCGGTACATCCCACGCAGTTTTCCTCGTCTATGATGTAATTCATCAGGTCTTTGCATTGTCCGGCAGGGCACTTCTGGTCGTCCACGTGAGCAACATATTCCTCCCAGAAATTATCCATTGTAGAAAGGATAGGGTTTGGCGAGGTCTGCCCCAGGCCGCACAAAGCAGTGTCTTTGATTACTTCACTTTGGTTACGCAGGATTTCCAGATCTTGCCTGGTGGCTTTTCCCTCGGTGATTTTGTTGAGCAACTCATGGAGTCTTTTGTTTCCTATGCGGCAGGGAGCGCATTTACCACAGGATTCTTCCACGGTAAAGTCGAGATAGAATTTGGATACCGAGACCATGCAGTCGTCTTCATCCATTACAATCATCCCTCCGGAGCCCATCATAGAACCTGCTGCCAACAGGTTGTCGAAGTCGATAGGCGTGTCGAGGTGTTCTTCTGTGAGGCAGCCTCCCGAAGGACCGCCTGTTTGTACGGCTTTGAATTTCTTGCCGTCTTTGATGCCTCCTCCGATTTCAAAAATCACTTCGCGCAGTGTAGTACCCATGGGCACTTCAATAAGTCCCACGTTGTTGATTTTGCCTGCCAGCGCAAATACTTTGGTGCCGGTGGATTTTTCGTTGCCGATACCCGCAAACCATTCTGCTCCTTGGTTGAGGATGGCCGGTATGTTGGCGAAGGTCTCCACGTTGTTGACATTGGTAGGCTTGCCGAGGTATCCCGATTCTGCCGGGAATGGAGGCTTAATCGTGGGTTCTCCGCGTTCCCCTTCCATAGAGTGGATGAGGGCTGTTTCTTCTCCGCACACAAAGGCGCCGGCGCCGAAGCGCAGCTCCACGTCAAAGTCAAAGCCGCTGCCCAGAATATCTTCCCCCAGCAAGCCGAACTCCCTTGCCTGGTCGATAGCAATATTGAGGCGTTTGATGGCGAGAGGGTATTCTGCTCGGATGTAGATTAGTCCTTTGGTAGCGCCGGTACTGTATCCGCAGATTGTCATGGCCTCCAGCACGGAGTGAGGGTCACCTTCCAGGATGGAGCGGTCCATAAATGCTCCGGGGTCGCCCTCGTCGGCATTACATACCACATATTTCTGATCAGCCTTGTTGTTGGCCGCAAATTGCCATTTTAGTCCCGCAGGGAACCCGCCACCACCACGGCCTCTGATTTTGGAGGCTTTCACCTGTTCGATAACATCGGCAGGGGTCATCTCCAGAAGGGCTTTACCTAAGGCTTCGTATCCGTCGCGGGCGATATATTCTTCGATATTTTCAGGATCGATGAATCCGCAATTGCGCAGGGCGATACGCAGTTGTTTTTTGTAGAACCCCATATCCTTGGAGTCGGCTACTGTTGTTTTTTTATTGGGGTCTTTGTAGAGAAGCCTTTCAACCTTTCTTCCTTTTATCACATGCTCTTTAACAATATCAGAAGCATCGCCGGGTTTTACTTCGGTGTAAAAAGTGTTGTCGGGCAGGGACTTAACAATAGGTCCTTTTTCGCAAAATCCGAAGCAACCGGTGGTAACTACCTGAACATCATTCTCCAGGTTTCTACTCTTAAGTTCTTCCTTCAGATTTTCATCAATGGTGTCGCTGGCAGCGGCTCTACACCCTGTTCCGCCACATACCATTAAATGCATTTTATATTTTGCCATAAGTTTGTCCTTTTACTTTCTGTCGTCTATAGTTTCGTAATTCTGTGGAATAATGCCATCTACCAGCTCCTCATTGCGGATATATTTTTCGATGATTTCATCGGCCTTGCGGGTATCTACCCATCCAAATACAATAGGTTCTTTACCGGGCAGGGTCACTTCTATGGTGGGCTCGGCATAGGAGTAGCCCATGTCGCCGGTTTGTGTTACCACGGCGTCGATATTTCTTTTTTCCAGCTCGTCAGCCAGGTAGTTATATACTTCTTTTGCGCCCGAGGCGATACCGCTGGTAGCCATTCCCACTCTCACCTGTACCAGGCTCTCAGGATGGTCGCCCTTTTCGCGGAGCGTTACCTTGTTACGGAGCTCACTCTTCATCTTTTTTAATTCTGCAAGTGATTTGATTTTCGACATTATTTCCGGATTTTAGTTCTCGTATTCAATTTTTTTGTTAATATACTAACAATATCTTTTGCCTGCAAAATTAGCTACGGAAGAATTAATAACCAAGCCTTATTGTGAAAATAATAACACTGTAATAAAAATAACATCAATATATAACCGTTCTAAATTAATGACTCCGTAAAGAATAGGTATACAGTCTTTTATAAAGACAGAACAGTACGGTTTAAAATCAGGATTCTGTGCTTTCTAACTTCTTGAGTTCGGATTCCAGACGGTAACGTGATATTCTTTTTCCATGGGCAGGATAGAAGTAGCTAACGCCTGTATTCAGCAGCTTTTTCCAGCTTCCGGCAATTGCTGCGGGGATATCTGCAAAAGGAGGGTGGTATTTCCGGCCGGATAACACAGGAATGTTAAACATAGTATCGCCCACATAAGCCCGTGAGACTGATTTATCGATGAGCGAAAGGGATCCTGCCGTATGTCCCGGGGTGTGGAGCACCGTAAAAGGAAATCCTGCGGATTGAAGGGACGTTTCTTCATCTGTGATGACGAAATCTGGCTCAACAGGCGTTATGGATTGGTTCCCTTCTAAAAATGTTTTAGAGGTCACTATTTAGCTACATATTAATTGAGCGTGAGTAATATTTTTAGTGGTAACCATTCTCCTTATTAAATTGTTGAAAATAGTTTCCTTGCTTTGAGAACGATTAATGCGATAGGAAA
>Ga0307979_1000911_pt1 | contig 20884 bp, 18 predicted proteins | sample OrgLakmetage1058_FD_201833 | JGI IMG/M metagenome (GOLD analysis project Ga0307979, IMG submission 201833) | Saline water microbial communities from Organic Lake, Antarctica - #1058 | ecosystem: Environmental > Aquatic > Non-marine Saline and Alkaline > Saline | place: Antarctica: Organic Lake...
GCAGGTTTGCAACGAAAAGTTGCTAGGAGAAATCATCATGGAGGTTTCTCGAGCTTCATTGAAACGTAGCCGTCGAGCGGTTCGGTCCGAGGCTTGGCGAGTAAAGCGCAAAGTTTGCACCATTGTACACTCTGGCTGCTGCTACGTAGAAGCTAATACAGGGTGTTTTTATTAAATATCATGCCTACACTCATTTTCTGAACCATGGCTCACGCACACGAGCTCATTGCGCTACTGTCTACTGGGCTAGCTTTCTGATGTTACTCCGCTTTGTTCATCACCCTGCACTCTAGACTTGTGTAAAGTATTAGGAAAAGGACGAGTAGAGGAGAGCTACGAGCATACAATGCTACTAGAAAGAGAACTACTGTAGCTTCCCTCGAGCACACAATTTAACTCTCCTAGCCATGCGAAAGAAGTCATGTTAGCTTTTGCAGCGCTAGTAGACCCTTGAAAAGCGAGTTAAAACTAGAGACAGCAGATATCTATTTATCTCCTAAAATATTGTTCTCTCAGCATGCACGACGATCGGGTTCAGGCGACCTCTACTTGCCTCAAAGCTGCCGCGGGAGACTTGGCCCGTCGTGGTCTCTTGCTCGCAGCGACTCTTTCCGCTGGCGGTCAGCCCCGATTTCCAGATGCACATGACTACCTTAGTGTACACTCGTATCCAGATGCTTCAGTGCAGCTCCCACTCGCTCCGTCTGCTTGTGAAGTGGTCGCTTGCAGTAGCCCCAGTAGCAGTAGGAGCAGCCACCACAGTCACCACGGCAGCTTATCTAACAATCGCGAGCGCATCGCAGTTTTCGGTGTAACAGATCCAGGCTATATGCCACGGTAAGTCTTGCAAAGTCTTAGGTCCTGACGTCGTTTAATCTTGCCTCGCATTGAAATCGAAACAGTAGCCATGGTTCTCTTACCTTGTTAACATCGTCGGATTCTTTCTGGCGAAAAGGTACTGGACTGCACTAGCGTCGCTTGGCTGCAAGTCTGCTGATCGCACAGATCTATATTTGTTGGTGCACTCCACCTCAACTACTTCAGCACTATCGTCGTTGAATGAAAGTATAGTGGCTGATGAGGCAGCTTATCTTGCCGCAACTCCGGCGGTGCTACGAGCCGCTGGCTTGCAGTATTTGCTCGTTGACTTCACTGCTGCGTTTGCTGGCAGCACTTACCACAACGCGTGGCCGTCCGTGGCTTACTGGTGAGATATATTAGCATGTGAATTGAGCTGGTTTCTTTTGTCATGTGGTTTGCTAATCATGATTACTCAATATTGAGCTTCTTAAGGGTGAAAGAGTGTATGATTTGTTTTTTTGCCAGTTACTGTACCTCTCACGTACTGCGCCTCACACCATAACGACTTCGCCACTGGAATTGAAGCGAACCTTTTATCACGAACCTCGTATTTACTACTCCAGGTGGACAGCAGGGCCTGAAATCTTCGGGTTAGCAGGTTATGCAAGGTGTGTTTACATTGACGGAGACATCCTAGCAGCAACTCCTATGCCCCCACCAGAAACGGTTAACGTTAGTGACACCAGCAGAGGCACCACTGGAGACCACAATTCCATCATCCCAGGCGTGAGCTCTGGTACGAGCAGCAGCAGCAAGGGCACCCGACCAGAGATCGGCTGGGATGATGGCATTCAAGGCGGATTCTCTTGCGGGTTGCTCCGCACTGAGCTTTCTGCTTTACTAGATGGTAACCCGCGCGCTGGACCTCGTTCGAAAGCACCAGTTTTGCCTCAACCACGGCTGGTTGCCGGAGCGTTAGAGAGCAGTTTGGGGGTGATGCTAGCCGCGCTCGGGGCCAGCGATCACGATTATGCACTTCACGACTCAACTTTTGGAGTAAGGCTTTGCGTGCTCTCGTTTCAGCTGTCCTCGGAATTAAGTTTGGGTTCCTTGCTTATCCTCGATATCTCAAACTAATATGTTTTTGGCTTTTTCGTGAATTTTTTATTTGGTCGTTTGTGCAAACCTGTATGGAATGGTCGTGGGTGATCAGGTGAGCGCTCAGCGACTCTTTTTCGAGCGCCTCACGATCAATACAGGGGCACTTGCTTTTGATTGCAGCGTTGCTCACCAGCGCGCGCTCTTTCTCGATACCGTGCGGCTTGCGTGGTGGTGAGTTCAAGAAAGATAGAAACTGAGCCCAAACTCAAAGGTTGTAGATTGACATTTGATAAGCTAGCTGTGTGTACGTACACTCTAGTCAAACGACTGTGATGTCTTTTTGTTTTCATCCTTTTCAATATGCTACATGTTACATATTCGTCAACAGTTGCGCACATGCTGGGCTGGTGCTTTATGGCGACATGCACGTCTTTGGGCTGTTGCTCTTACTTGCACATGGAGGGGATCACGACAACCACAACAATATTTACAGCCAATCCAGTGGAAAAGATATCCTGAAGGCAAAGACGAGCAGTGGTCGTGGTGGTGGTCTCGGCCCCGCAGACTGGATAACTTACGGTAGCAGCAGCAGCAGCAGCAGCAGCAGCAGCATTGGGAGCATTGGGAGCACTAACAGTGGCAGTGGTGACACTAGAAGCTACAGTAGAGGCGACGATGGCAACGATGGAAACACTGCGTATTACAGTTCTGAGTTCGACACAGGGGACCCATTAGACCATGAAGTGGCCAATCGAGTGGCATCACGAGCAGTTCTGGCGCCACTCAGCGCGGCATGGAATTTCCGCTTCAATCGCAACAGTGCTGCCGTTGGTGTGAAACCCGATGGTCAACTTTCCTTTGAGTATGGCCGCGGCTCTGACGCACCATCTCTCCAGCTCGCACCATCAGCAGCACTGGGAAATGTTGATGATGCAAATCGCCGAAGCAAGAAAGACGACGATGAAAATTTAATGAATGAGCTGTCGTCGACGGAGGGTTGGTTGCGCCTGGTGCATTTCACGTGGGCAAAACCTTGGCAGGCACTCGAAGAAAGGGATACTCAAGTTTGGACCTATGAGCGCACCGCTCTTGCTGAAAGGTGGCAATTGTATGAGGAAATCTTGCTGAATCCAGAGGCAAATTTTTCGGATATTGCAGAGTCTGTCAGCGATAGCGTTGTCGATAGCGTTGGTGATAAAAACGTCAATAGTGAAAGCAGCAACTGTGACAGCAATGACAGTCTTGACACCCGCAAATTGGCTATTACAATTTCAGCTGCCAAGGAAACACTCACCGAAAACAATGGGGTCAAGGTTCAGATAACTTTTGTTTCAAAAGTGGACGGCGACGTCGGCGATGATGATCAGCGAAGTGCCATGGGCTCAAGTGCATCCAACCTAGCGCGAAGCAGTGAGTTAGAGCGGCACTTACTACGAGTTGACGCAGACCTTGAACTGACCGAAGGTTCAGCTGCCGATGCTGTGCGAGCGGCTGGCCTTGACCGCCTTCGAATATGCCGTGCCTACACTTACCACGCAACTACCTCTCCTAGAAGCTCTTCTCCTCCTTCTACTGGCGAAACCGTGCCAGTTTTAAGCGAGCTCAACAAAGATTCCGTGCGTGGGCTGTCATGCACAGGCCTGGCTGATGTGGGCACTGGAGTTCTACCGCCATTGATCCTTGAACCCTGGCCCACACACTCCGTTCCGCCTACCAGCGTGCCTGCTCATGGCTCTGATGTGGAAGCAATCGTGAGCTCAAGAAGAGAATCAATTCCTGATTTGAAATCTGTAGCGGCGGGGGGGGTGAGGAAAGGCCACAGAAGCTCGGAGAAGGATGCGGCTGTCGGCGATTTCTTGAAGGGCTGCACCAACGCTGCTTCCGTGTATGCGTGGCTCAAGGTAACCGAACACGAGGCGCTTGATCACAGAACCCCTGGCCCTAAGGAAGTTCGGAACCGCGTTGTTGCCATCGATATCAAGCAGATCTGTCTTGATTAGCTTTAGCACTTAGATTTTTTGTCTGAGAATGCGTTAGGGATTTAAGTAATTAAATGGAACTTACCAGGCCTAAGCACCGAGAGCTAAGGCAGTGAGCAGTTCTGCGTGTTCAAATGAAACGCACCAGGCTTGTGTACCTCGAGCAGAAGCATTGAGCAGTGAAGCAGGAACGCCGAACACGCACGTGCAGTGTGCCGTACTGCTCATCAGTTGTGTACAGATGTACCCTCCCCTGTGGACCTCTTGTGTACTGTAGGTGTCATCGTTGTTCTGGCCTTCTGGCATTGCATTTCAAACAATGGCACGAAGCTCTGTGAAGTGCTGTAGCAGTAATAAGTAATAAGACGTTAGGTACCTTACCGCAACATTGAGCTCTAGCGCAGCAGTGCACATTATGCTCCCAAGTCTGCTTCTAGCCGTCCAACTTTTGAGCATAGGCACAAACTCGTTCAGCTTTGCCCCACCTATTCCAAGGCGTGGGCAACATCATCTTCGTAAAGCGGTCCCAGTCTATCGGGGCCCTGAGGGTGACCCCCTCGATATGGTACATTGCTTACTATTTTACACTCTCACAGGACGAATAGTTCCGCTTTGAAGGCTTATGTTGTGGGAAATCCCTGCTAACTACGTAGCTTTTATGGAAATTTGAAGTCACTCGAGGGGCTAGTGTGAAGGAGGTTTCGGCAACAACTTGTTATCAAACCATCATGGTAGTCCCAAATTTTTATATATCTTGGTGAGCAGGTAGCATCACTGGAAGTGGAAGAGCTTGGGTTGGTGCTAGAGGTGGGAGGTTCAACCGTAGCACCTGGAACTTTGGGGCTCTTTGCGCGCCTCGCTTCAGGTGCAAATTCTAGCTGCGTAGACTCTGTGCTTCACAGATGTTGCTCTAAGGAGGTCACATTTTTTTACGATTACAAGCCAACTGTCTAGGCTTTAAATATTACTTTTTATCGGGCGGAAGGGGCTAGCGGTTCGTGCAATATGTGACTTCTTTCAAACAATGTTTGCCCACTTTTGCATTAGGTGTGGATAAAGTAGAATGGCCAGCGATGACCTTGCTAGGTGGCTACGCACGAGGAAACTTCTGCGCCGATTCAACTGGCGACAAAACTGTTGCGTTTGCTCTGGTAAGATAATCTAGTTGTTAATAAAACGCCATTGATCATAAATGAAGTACCCATCTATTATGCCCTCATTTAGCTATCTTCTATTATTGACCATTTTGTTGTAGTATGCACAGATGTGTCATTTCAAATGTTTTTGATCTCCATCTCTCCAACGATGCTTGTGTCTTTTGAATTCCTTGCCCTTTTCTACCGATTCTGAATTTGCTCAGGGCTCAGCCGAAGCGGCAGTATTCTTTGAGAGAGAGCTCATGACGGTGGAAGATGCACTACTGGCAGTTGCTGAACGAGCGGCAGCGAAAGAAATGCCGTTAGCTCTTGCAGGCCATGAAGTGAGCCTTTCAGCTGAGACGGCGACCAGCGATGATGACAAAGAACATGATGTAAATAGTGAGAGCAGCAGTAGCAGCAGCAGTGGCAGTAGTCTTTCTGGCAAAGACATCGGAATTAGCAGCTCCATGGGGCGCACCTTGACGTCAACTGACGAAGCAGGCGTTTCTTCGCAAAGCCGGCTCGAAGTGTCTCCCACTCGTGAGTCGCTTTACCCACGCTACTTTGTTCCCGATGCACCCGAAGAAATAAAAGTCAGCGAGAGCAGTCACCATCATCATCATGCAGTAGAAGAGGATGGCATTAGCGGCGCCGACGTGTCAGCTGCGGAAGGCAGCAGCATGTTAGTGCCCTTGGTAGGGGCCACCAATTTGGGCACGTGGTGCAACGACCGCGCGTTTGAATCGGGCGCTGATCTAGGAGACGAAAATGACTGTAAGCTCACAAAGAAGTTTACTATGGCTCTTGTTGTCTCTTTACTCGCATGTTATGTACTCCATTATCTCCTTTTCCAATGAATACATACGGTATGAAAGTTGCCTTAAAGCTGTCTCTGTCTGCATTTCAAGTAACTATTTTTTTTCCCTTGCTGTGCTCGCCTATTTTTCCTCCAACCTTGCTCTTTTTTTGTATTGACTAGACCGCGCGCGCGCCATGGAGAAAAACTGCGTGCAACTCGTGTGGCGTCTCGCCTGGGACGAGGAAGCTTCGATGCTGGTGCCTACTTGGCCTGTTTCGGTCAGTGTGTGCGCACATGCGAAGAATATCACTACTAGTGCCTCATCTCTGCCTGCTATGCATACTAGTACACAACTCTCCTTCATTCCTGATAAATCTCTGCTTTATTGCACTTCTTCATGATTTCGAATCTGTAATTTTGCTAGGTTTTGTCTCAGGACGTGTGCTTTGAGAACTGCGTACCAATGGAACTCGGTTCTACCTACGGCTGGGAATACTGGCAAGCAACCGTTGAGCTAGCTGAATGAGGCTATGGAGCCCAAAGAAGTAGTTGAAGAATATTAAAATGGTTATGCTCTTATGCTATCAGTGAGTCTTTCGCGTAGGAAACAAAGGGAGTGCAAGTTTGAAAAGACAAGAGAAGGCGATGAACAAACAGGTCTACTAAGCTACCTATTCGACGTGGCCATACAACGGAGATTCCTGATTCCTCCCTAACTAATGTTTATTTACGGTATATATAGCCCAATGCTAGAGTATTCATTACTACCTAGCAAAGCCATAGCCATAGCGGACCTGGCACTAGCAGCTAGTAGCCTTTTCAAGAAGAAATTGTAAATAGAAAGCACATATCTCGGGAACTCGGGAAGCTACATGCTACATGCTCACATATCTTATCTTTCGAAATCCCATATGGCGCATGGCGTTTTTGTATAAATGATACGTAAGATTCTAGGGCCAAAAATTACTAACCTATGGTCTAAAGTCTTCAAAACTTTGGAACGTTAGTGTTATAGCGCACTATCACAAAAAAAAAGTGTATGTCTATGAATATGAAAGTGAGCAAGCGGATTCCAAAAGAAAGTCAACATTTTTCATGGAAACACACTAAATTCTTCAACCCAAGTCATACTCGTCATCAGACATCTCGCCGTCCCAACCGCCAGCGAATTCTTGGTCGACTTTTTCGTACGGAGACTTCGACGACTCCATCCACGATATGCTGCCCTCTTCACTTTCTTCAAGCCTGTCTTCGTCGACTCTGGCGTAGAGCGGCCTCTCTGCTTTGTAGGCGCTCGACATCGTTGACATGCGATCGAACCTGGCGAGCTCGGTTTCTCTTCCAGGCTTCGGCCCACTGCTGAAATTGGGATCGTTTGGTATGAGCGTTTCTGCACAGAAGCATTGATGGAGCAGGTACAACAATGCCCCCGCAAGAGAGAGGACCAGAGCGTACAGGGCCGGACGGAAAAGGCTCCAGAGGCCAAAGTCAGAGGTAGACACGGCACCATCGTATTCGTCATCAAAGACATACTTACCCCCCTTGTCGTCAATTGAAGGCTCGTCGTCATCTTCAGTATCAACTCCGCCGCCTCCCGCACCAGCGTCGATGAGGTGGTTTCCCTCGTAGGAGCCGTCGCCATCAGCATCACTTCCAGTTTCGGCCCCTGCGTTGTCGCCCGCATGCTCATCTGACAATCCGTTGTTGTCGCCTGAAATTGGAGCCGATGAGGGCGCGGACGTCTCTGGCGGCGCCACGATCGAAAACTGTGGCGAGTAATCAAACACCTCAGCAGCACACGTCACCAAAATGGAGTAGCCGCTGCCAGCCGTAACATTTTTGGGAACGTTGCCTGCCAGCATGTATTCAAGCTGGTGGTCGTTGTCTTCCGTTGGTGCGCCATGGTAACCCAAAGCAATTGGCTGGCCCGTGTATTGGCCAGGATACAAATGCGCTGAATCTGCTTGGTAAAGGAGCACGTCAAAACAGTGGCAAGAAGCCAGGGCCCTCGGTGCTCCTTTCACCGTCCACGAAATAACTAAATATCCTGACACTTCCATGCCTTCAGCTGGAAAATCTATAGTAAGCGATATTGGAGGATACTGTATTGTAGGGGACGAAGTTGGCCTCGTCGTCGTTACTGGTGCTTTTAGAGAAGGTGCAGTCGGTGCCGCAGGCTTCAAAGGAGGCGTGGTAGGCGCAGAAGATTTGGGAGGTGCCAGAGAAGGCGCCAGTGATTTGAAAGTTGGCAGTGTTGTCGGTGCTGACGATTCGAGATTAAGCACAGTAGGCGCAGAAGATTTGAGGGGTATCGGCGAAGGCGCTAAGAGTACCGAGGGGGGTATCGTTGGGTGCCGCGCAGGTGAAATTGTAGCTTGCACCTGTGGCGAAATTTCTTGAACCTCTGCTATTGAGGAAGAACTACTAGTAGGTTGGAGTGAAGGCAATCTCGAAGGAGCATTATGTGGAAGCGGGAGCGGTGAAGCCGTCGGTAAGGGCGCAGGATGCACTGCTGGATTCTTGATAAGCGCCGATGTGGCAATATGAGCAACGAATAGGACTGAAATCCCTCGGTGATTCATGGCAGCTTGGAGTACGTGCGGCGCTTATCTATAGAGGCTGCCAAATCTAGCGAGGTGGAGATATAGTTGAGCTAGATTTCGAACAAAGCAAACGCACAAACTGAAGCAAAGCACTTCGCTATTCCACACCTATTAAAGAACGAAGTAGTAGGCTAATGACGGACTACTTCTCCCTTCTCCCTCTTTCGGAGCGAGGAAGCGAGGGAGGTCAAAAATGTCGAAATGAAAGGATGAAAGCAATTTATTTTTTAAGAAGTCGAAGCAGTCAGAACGTCATAACCTCAACTGAAAACCGTAAGTGGGAAGATCTTCCCCGGGTGATCCCTTTCCATGAATTCAACCAGCAGGAGTCAACCACGCCTACCTCACGTGGTTTATCAGCTACTCACTATCAAAAATGGCATTCGGCTTGAGCTTTATCCTGGGCCCATGGACTCAAATCCTCATCATGCTTTACGCACCATTCCAGTCGTTTAAGGTGAACATTGTCTCTTCCTCATCACTTTTCTGCATGGATAGATTCCTTGAATCAAACTGAATCTTTTAACGGTCAAACACTCACGCCCTTCAACCCGCTTTCATGGCGGTGAATAATGTTTAGGCGGTCATATCCGAAGGCACGGATGATGACAAACAGTGGTTGACCTTTTGGTCAGTGTACATGACCTTTGCTACCCTCGAAGAATTTGGATTGCGCTACGTCATCACCTACTTCACCTTTGTACGTGCCTCATCTCAAAGCCCCCGCCCGATTTATTTCTCCGCATGCCTGCTATATTTTCCTTCGTACCTTAGCTCCACCTTCAGACGCATGCCTAGGGTTCTAGGAATGTCGTACAATTTATTTAATCGGTTGTTTTCATATTGTGCACTATTGAGCATCGAATGCTTTTTGTGGGAGACACGCTGGTGAAAGCGTATTGGTTCCACCTGTCACGCACACTCGGCTACACCGCGCCGATAGCTCCCACTCTATAGCTATGACTGGCTCTTTTTTAAACACACTTCGCTACTTCTTTATATGCTACATTCCTTCTGATGTCTATAGTTCGGACAAAGTTTCTACTACGAAATCAAGGCGGCTTTCGTGGTGTACCTCATGTTTTTCAACGGCGCTGTGGAAATTTTCGACCTCTTCGTGCAGCCTTTCATGAAGAAGTAAGGGCATACATTTCGAGAAAAGGAGATAACACTGCCTTTAATAGACGTGTCTTTTGGTGCAAATCGTTCCGCGACCTCTATTTGTGCTTGTATGACACATCGCTTACATGTTTTGCGTGCGCCTTCCATCTTCTCCATCATGACAGGTACCAAAAGCGCATGGACGACGCGATTGCGAAAGTGGCCAACATGGCTGACGAAGTCAAAGACCAGGCCCTCAAAGACCCAGAAAGGTTCGTTCTTGTCGTTTTTCATAAGACTGAAGCACTTTCAGCTTCACCTGCCGTTTCCATTCCTTTCGATGTCTATTCGTTTTCTCCAGAACTTTTCAGTGAACAGTACTGGCTCTTCATGTATGCGTTCACCGCGTACACAAGCCAGTGTTAGCTTTTGTCCTGCGCACGCTTTCTTAACCACATATATTTATACTTCGTTGCTTCGTCTTTGCTTTTTCCTCGCTACAGTTTCATCAGCTTGTACGGCAAGGAAGCGTACCAAGTAGCAGTCAAGCAAGCCACGCTCATGAGGAACAAGATGAAATAAGCTGCTTGCTTGTTTTCCTTCCTTCTCCTTCTCGCCCAAAAGACAGAATTTCTGGTGTAGGCAGGCCGGTTCAGTTGATTATTTTGCGCATGTCGTGCTTTACGAACAGCGAAGCGATTCCAGATAGAAGCCAGGCAGGAGAATGGGGCAGCTGGTTCTTTCGCTGCGCACGGTGAGGCAGTGGTAATTATGATTCAGAGGCATAGCCTCGATCGGGATGCATTTCAGCGAATTGCCTGCTTGAATTGGGCACCCTGCCTGTGCGCTGCCTCCTAATTAGATATTGCCTTTTTGGTCATTAACCAAGTTTAATTTCGATTTAAAGTTTTAATCATAAAAATCGAATTCAAAAACAGTATAAGTTTTATTCGGACCTCGCATTGATTACTTTGAAGTCACTAAGCCAATTATTGCCTATGAAGTGAATACGTCCCGAAGTCTGGGCGCAAATCCAGATATCGATAATCAATATCCAATAATATCTGCCTCTGCCTGCTGCCTGGTTACTGTTTTCTGTTTTCTATGGGTCGTTGCGAATTGGAGAAAACCGTAGATGGCAATGCAGCTGCAGCATATATTTGAAGGGGCTAAATGGATACCGAATATATGGCTCTCGACGGAAACATGGAGATGCGAGATTTAAGTCCGAGTTGCGAGTTGAATTGCTGACTTCGGAGAACTGAGAACCATACCCGTTCCGCTTGCGCTTATTTCTGAGAACTCCGCTTCCAAGTTCTACGAGACATTTAGGTCAAAGGAAATGGGTATAGGTAGGAAGCAAACAGGAGTCCGAGTTTGGTTATCCGGAGGTGTTCATGATAGCCTGGTTGAGATGTAAGTGAGCATTGCGTAGAGCAGTAGGTACAGTACCCTAAATACTCATTAGAGTCAAAATTGTTGCGTATTTTCGGAGGCTAGCATGCTAATAGCATGCTTGCTTGCGCCTAGCTTGCTTCCTTCGACTATTTGCAATCCGCTGCCCACTAAGATTGTGCGCTAGCTAGAGCCTGAGAACTTATTGGTCAGCGTGGAAACATTGTTGCTTCGTCTATCTTGAGAGCCTGCTGGGAAGCGGAGTCGTAAAACTAAATGTCGCAATCTAGGGGTTTTGTGCCAAAGAACAGCGAAATTTTCAACAAATCAGGTGCGTCCTCAGTCACGCGCCGAACTCTGCTAGACTGATCTATTAGATGCAAGACATTGATTGCGATGCAGAAAAAGCTTAACCTCTATCTTCATGTTTTGTGTACCTAGGCCATGGCGCTTCAATCTACAATGGATTTGGAACGACACGAACTCAACAGTCGCCAACTCTTTTCGTCACTAACCTGGTCAGTCAATCTAAAACTAGGCTGCTGATAACTAGACCTAGTGCGTAACAAAAAGGAAGCTTTTGATTTTCCCATTCACATATTTTCGTCTCTAACCTGGTCAGTCAATCTAAAACTAGGCTGCTGATTGTTAGACCTAGTGCGTAGCAAAAAGGAAGCTTTTGGTTTGCCCATTCAAATATTTTAGTTTTGAATATTTTGATGTTGGTGGTGGGTGTGACTTTTGTTGTCTGTGTTTGGCGTTCTAGCCTTCTGGCGTCAGCACAGAGGAGCTTACAGCGCTCTTCGCGTCAGATTTTGGGTTTCAGCAGCTGCGCACGGTACAATGTTCTTATCTCAATAAGCATGTAGGCCTTCTGCTATTCTTGAGTATCGCTAATTACTTAGGCTGCTCTGTCAATTCTCATTAGCAGCTCTTGTATAGCACCCAGTCTTTTTTTAATCCTCAATTCGTCCGAAATGTCAGAAGCTCACCACCACCACCACACCTTTCAACGCAGGTTCGGCACATGATATTCGTCGACTTTTACGACGTGCGCTCTTCGACTGCTTCGATGCGGCTGCACCAGAACCACAAGTTCGAGGCTTTCAATGTGGAGCAAGGCATCATGATTGACTACGACAAGGATCCTCGCAACAAACGCAACCGGGCTTTCACCAGCCAGGCAATGACACACACGGCTTTAATTGTCTGATTGCCCATGTTGCCTTCCTGTAGTTAAATGCGCAAAACCAGTGTATATGTGTATGCTTTCCCGTATTTTTTCTTATTGTTAGTTGCTTCGAAATCCACTCTGACTCTCGATATCTCACTCTCTCGCTCTATACCATTCGACACACTAATATTTCTATCTATGCATTACAACAACAACCACCACCAGGTTGAGCGCGGATCGTATACCCACGGTTTAGACCATGAGCCCTCGTCAGGTTATTCCGCTTCAGGTGCTACTATAGCCACGTATATGCTGCCGGCATCGTCAGCAGGAGGAGGAAGTGGCGGTCACTATGCCCCACACAAACCAAGAGACGCTACTCTTGACTTGATCAACCAAATGAAGCAACAGCACGCTCAGGTTCGTTAGGTTCTTTCGGTGTATGAATGTTATTTTTTTCTTGTCCAAGCCCCTCCTCACTTTTTCTTCTCTGGCGTACACGTAATGCACCGAATGATACGAGAAGCTGCGCTCTATGTCAATAGTCTTTGTTGATAGCGACCGCAGTGTCTAAAGACTAACGTACTTATATATGTGTTTTTTTTCCTCTTTTTCTCTTTCTCCAGGCTCAGGGTGTTGAAGTGCCCTTAACCTCATCCGAGGAACATTTAATGAAAGGCACCAACTATCGGCCGCAGCAGAGGCAGTACCACCGTCAGTCGCAATATCAAGCACAGCAACAAAGCCATACCGTGAATAATAGTTCAGCATCAACTACATCCAGTGACGATTTCATTCTGCCACCGACAAAGCAACCAGATTCGACGGGAGTTGCTAGCCTCTTGGGCGGGCAAAACACTCAGCCGAAGCTGAAGCGAAAACTTCTCCCTAAGAAGAAGGCGGCTGCAACCAATGCTACTGCTATCGCATCGGGTGCGACTGCTCTTGATGCTGTTTCCGCTGACGCTGATGGCAATGTGGCCACTGTTCATACAAGTAATTTTGGAGATGAAAATGAAGACAAAAAAACATTGAAGCGAGTTAAGAATGAGAGTACAGATGTATCGCTGCCAGGAGCAGAAGGAGAAAGAGATCAGCCTGAAAAAAGTGATGCAGGTGAAGGAGGTTTGTTAGGACTGGATTACGGATCAGACGCGGATTGACTTCATGCTTCGTGCGCCATACGCGATACATTTCCCACTGTGTGCATCTCTTTTCTCGTGGACCATGATGGAGAAATCTTTGTTCTTGATCTTAATTTATTTTTTCTATTGGAAGTAAGAAGGCGCTTTTCACAACAGAAGGGAGAGCAAATACAAATGGAAGACCTTTTGGTTTTTAGTAAACAAAACTCGAATCATTTTAGCCATTATAGCCCCCGGCGCATCTGATTGGAACACCTCGCAGCGTAAAAGAAGGAATCCTATAATTTAGCCACCACGGCGCTGGAGACGGGGGAGATTCAAAAGCTGACAAGGCACATGAATAAAACCCTGCGTTTTGAGAAGCCTTGAGCCTTGCCCTTGCGGCCATGGTACCATTGCGCCTATGATAAATATACAAGAATTTATCATTCAAAGTCAAACCGGAGGCCCGGTGCAGTGCTATCATTGATTTTGGCGGCATACAGTTCATCCATCGCCGCATTTTGTCCTTCATTGAAGTGTTTCCGCCAGCGGCCAGAGTGCCCTCCATTCGCAAAACGGCTCTTTGCTTCAGCTGACGTGTTGGCTAGCGCCGCCGTGCTATTCGCCATGGTCTCAAACGCCGACGCGTGCATCACTTTGGACAGCACTTGAGCATCGCATCTCACTCCCAGAAACTCTGCGAGTGCAGTGATGATGGGAGCGGGATTTTTCTTGAGGTCTTCGAAATAAATCCAAAAGATTTGGTGCTTGTGGGCGGACGTCTGACTCGCGTGCCACCACCCTAATGTGTGACCAAACCAGCTGCCTTCGCACACTTGCCCGTTGAGAAAGAGCTGCAAAAAGCTATCCCAGTCGCCGTGGTAGTCATGAGCAGGGATGGTGGTGGTATGTTTGTACAGGGACACCGCGACGTCTTTCGGGTTGCGAGCGATGCACACCTGGGGCACATTTCAGAATGAATAGAAAAACGACGAAATAAAGAAATCAATTTGAAATGAAGGTATCGGCAAGAACACCTTTCAATCTACTCAGCATCCATTCTCAAACAAAGCCTTTTGCAGAACTCTTACGATTTTGGCGCTGGGGTGTAAGTTCCCCGGTCCCACAGGAAAAAGATGCCACGGCGCGTGAGTCTTGAACACCCGCCGCTTTTCGTCTTGAGCACGACCGCTGCTGCTTACTGCCTCTGGAGTTAAGGTCATTTCTGCGCGCGGATGCACCTGCTCATCGAACAACAAAGGCTCCAATTCATTTTCAAATGGAAGGAAAATAGAGGTCAAACTGATTAGGTGTCTTTTTCACAATATCGGTGTTCTCACTCTCGATCACACTCCACCACATCGTCTCACTCCCCGTCTGGACGAGTGCAAAGAAGACCGTAATTATTCCTCTTGATTCCGTATTTTCTCACTTCACCTTGGCATGCGGTGCATTCAAATCGCCGCCGTCAAACAAGCAGTGGGTGTCCAAATAGGGGCGAGGGCCCGCCAATTTTGGCACAGGCCCGCGAAGGAACGCCGCGTCCACCCACGGCGCTTGCTTCTGCAGAGCGGGGTGGGGGTCCACCTATGCACATGTAACGTAGATCGTGATAGTCAGCACGATGAGAACAGGCAAGGAAACGGAAGCGAGCAAACAGAAAGTGAAATGGACGAAGGAAGGTACCATCTCTTTCTATACTGCTACCGTTGTTATGCTACAAATAGTGCGAAAATTATAATACGTGCGAAGTGTCACATTTACACGCCCACACGCGTGCACTGAGAATACCTGTTCGCTGTCGCCCTGGTGCAGGAGGAGCAACACTACAGTTTGCAGCCAGGTAGTGCCGGCTTTCGGGTAGGTCGCGACGAAAATGTCCCCGCTTTGGCACTGCCAGTGCTTGCGCAACACGTCGAGGCACTCCTGATGGAGAGGGGGGTGTCACGAGAAGAAAAGGGAACAAATGCTACGGGCGTGTGCCGGGAGGTGCGCGTATGATGAAGAAGAAGGGGCAAATACTGGACGAAGCTTGTGCAAACAAAAGGTCAGAGACCCGTGCCAAAGAGCCGACTATATCGAACGCCATTCTCATAATACTAAGTACAGCAGCTAACAAAGCAGCATACACATCACAACAGAAGAAGTATGCGAATATCTATTTACCTGTCGAACGAATGGGTCATAGACCAAGCCATGCACTCGTTCGTAGGCATAGCCGTCTCCTCCGGGGCTCAAGTGTTGGATGTTCGGGCGCCCGTGCAAGCTCACCATTTCGGCACACAACGAGGCGACGTGGCCTCCGGACCGACTGAACAAGCGGGCCTAGAGTTTGAAATGAAAAATGAAAGTAAGCACGTGCACATGTAGTAAAAGAATACTGAGATGGAGGAGTAAGAGTAAAAAGACGTGCATGAGGAGAGGGGGAGGAGGCAATTCGAAGAAAACATGGAAACACGCATGATGTAGAACTTAATGTTGGTCGGTTCAATCACTGTAGCTCACTCACTTGCCAAGCCTCAATGCACGGATAAGACGCTGCTCCACAAGGGCCGCCACACGCGCTGCTTCTTGATTGGTCCAGCAACTTCACGTATTTGGTTGCCAGCAGCACGACAGGGAGCACGAAGATGTCGGCGTAAGTGCAGGTGGAACCGCAGAGAAAACTGCAAGAAGAAGAAGAAGAAGAAGTCAACGAGAAGAGAAGAGAATTGGAGGGAGAAGAATGAATAAACAAATGCAAGGAAAAGTGTGGTACAGAAATATTCATAACGCGCAAAAATACAAACTGCTCTTATCTGCTTGAAATCTTTCAGTTTACCCGCCGCCGTCGCCCTTGCCTCCTTCAACAGACGAAGTGTTCTTCAGCACTGCTTCTACAGACCCCAGCCGGTCCCTCAAACCCTCTATGTAAGGCGCCGCTTTGGCGAGGCGCTCCAATGGCGATGACGTCGATGAGGCAATCTGAGAGGTAGCGAACGCGCAGAGAGCAATAAAGAAGCCTTCTTCTGTTTTAATTGTTGCACAAAGAAGGTAAGAAAGGGACGAAAAAAGGGCAACGAGAGATTGAAAAGAAGACACCATAAACACTATCTCTTTCACACACCTCGTAAGCTTCTATTGCTGCTTGCGCATCTCCTTCGTGGTTGCTTGGCAAGGCCGCTAGCAGAGCTTCTTTGCTGCCATCATTTGCATTCGATCCATACACGTCTACAAGAGTAGGGCCCCACCATAGGAGGCTCCAAACATGCTCGATCTTTGATGAGATTGGTGTGCATCGTAAAATGATTAGAATAAAAGCATAAACATATTAGTTCAGGTGCAGTGACCACACACACGCACAGGCATAGGAATACATCGCGCATACTCCACCATCACCACCACCGTAAGTAAGTACGAAGGCAACAAAAAATAAAATGTGCTCATCAGTCCTTGTCCTTGAGGGCGCGTTTAAACCTTGCAGACCTACACGGTCATCCTATTGTGATTACCTGGTAGTAATGGGCAGTGCGCGCCCACCCAAACCATTTTCGCACGCTAGCTCGCTGCGTCGCAACTTTAGCAGTGGTAGATAGAGAAGATGACGGTGGTGACGATGAAGATGCTGATTATGATAATGATGATGATGTTTTACAGGTGACAGACGTACCAGCAGCAGTGGCGCTTTTAGTCGCAGCAGATGATGACGAGGGCAGCGACGGCAAAAGAGCTTGAGCCATGGCATTGTCTGGAAAGACGTCCTTCAGATACTCGAGTATGAGATGGGGACCGTAAATCGATCGACCTGATGTAATTAATCAAATGCGCACAACAAAAATCAATCAAACGGAATGGATAACATCAGTGGAACGAAAACTGATTGACGTTGAATCTATCGTTTTTCTACTACTATCATTATGCAGCAGACCCAATCTCTCATCGGTTTACTCTTCTCGCACTCTCTATTTTTTTTGCAACTGCTTTGCGTCGACTTCAATCCTCTATCTTTATTCTCTACCTTGGTGCACCAGCACTGGCAATTCGCCAAAAGGAGTCAAGTGCTGAAGTGGTGGTTTCAATTGGTCCATGGTCAAAGTATTCACGCGACGGAATTGAAGGCCAGGCAAGTGCATTTCCCGCACTGCCATTTGGACTGCGCAGGACATGGGCAGCTCCGTAGCGTAGTACAGCACGAAGTCGTTCACCTGTTGGGCATGGCCAAAGCCAGGAGAGTAGAAAGAAGAACTACCTCGATAAGATACATCAGCGGCAACGGCTGTGGCAAAACAAACATTGTGAAGGAGTAGATATGGCATCGATAGATTGGAGGCAATAGCGCAGCAGGAAAGTAGTGGAAGCACGCACAACTAACAAGAAGTAAGTACCGGAGCAACATTTCTTGGAATAGCGCGAACAGTGGAAGCGGACTCCAGCGACTGAGCAACCTATAGAGAAGGGGTAAAGTAAGGAATGATCAAAGCGACAGCGTAAAAGATACGGAAGATCGAGGGCAGGTGCGATTCTTGGTCACATTATAAACGCGTTCCTTGAACTTCTCCTTTCAACATCGAACCTCAAATTTATGTATTCTTTTATTGCACGAATCAAAGGATAAAGGTCCCTTAACTTTCTCCCATCATTCATTCCCCTTCTTCAACCTCTATCTAGCACTAAAACTAACGACTTCGCCATTCAAAATCACACTCACATTCACCTCATCTTTGAAGTGGCCTAAGGTCTTCCTTTGAAAAGACACCCCACTACGGTAATTGCCTACTGCGACGACCAACGACCACGGCAACAGCCACGCCCACCAGCCTAACTCCATAGAAGCAAAACGAGGAAATTTGCCCGAGCTCCAAATGACCGAGTCCCGCCATTTAAAAGGCGCGAAAGCTCGCCGGTTGGCGAGTGCCGAAAAGAGCGACAAGACCTGACACACGTACGCACAACAGTGAGAACAAGAGACGAGAAACAATGAAAGGAAAAAGAAACAGAAAGTTGGGCAAGAAGAAAAAGAAGTCAAGACAGACATGAAGCAAATAAGGAAGCGAGCGATTTGAAAAAAAAACAAGAACGTTTGTGGGCGTGTGTACAGTATGTGCAAAAACGAAGAGATAGACAGGTAAAGATGAGTTAACACCCTGGGAAAACGCCGGCGCTGTGCATGGGTCGATAAAACACCGTTCTGAGGTGCTTTCACCAGTCGTGGATAGACGGCGATGTCCGCTTGCGAAAACTGCCCGCCCACCTATTAAAAAAACCTTGATAGGTGAGCACGTGTACACTGACGCCAAAATGTACTGGAGATAAGCAAAATATGCAAATATTGCTACAGTAAGAGCAGCTTGACAAACCCCGTTTGAAAAAAATAAAGATATAAAGCGCGCATTATAGGACCGACCAGCCATGGAGAAGCGCCAGCCTTAGTTGCGCCTGCTGCCTCGCTACAATCATTCTCTTGATCGTGCAGCGCGTGCTCCAACATGGAAAAGCCTTTCAAAATCCGCAACAAACTCTTGCGCACTGCTGGTGGGCTCAAATAAGTGCCGTTGTAGATTGCGCGCGCTTTCTGTTCGTAGAATGAATCTTCCCTTCCATTAGACCACTCTTTCAGCTTCAATTCAAACTGTTTCCTCGAGTACAGCCAGCGCCAAATGACTCCGTCAACTTGTTGCCGGCTCAATGGCCAAAACTCTTCCGCCAGAGAAAGCTCCCAGTACTGCCATAGCTTGACTTCCAGGCGAAGCTGGACAAATGATGAAGTTGTTTATCAAATCACAAATGGTGGAGTTGTTGATGATGTGTAAAGCAAAAAAAAACTGGAGGTGTTCAGGGCTTGTAACAAGAATGACTTACCGCCGGCGCCGCTGGGTAAAGCAATTTGGCTTTTGCGGCAGATGAAGGTGGCGAGTCTTGTCTGCTGTCGTCGTCGCAGTCAGAGAGAAGGCAGTGCGGAGGCCAGGGCACCTCATCGCACCACTCGACAATTGCTTGCGACTCGTACAGAATGCAGTCAGGCAGTCCGTCGACGCCTGAAAGGGATTGCACACACAAGCGCAGACATGTGCGTACCGGCAGCAGCCTCGGAATTAAACGCGCTCGCGGTACTTTTGAAATTGAACAATTGTGCTATACGAGGCGCCTTCGTGCTAGGAACCCTCAGCAATACCGAATGATATGGTCCTGTCAGTATTGGATTATAAAGACGAAGTAATTGAGAAAGACCCTTCGCTGAGTTTTTACCTCGCACTTGAATGGCAGGCACCTTGCCCTGAGGGTTAACCGCTAGATAAGCTTTGCTACGCTGTTCTCCAGCGAGCAAGTTCACCTTGCAGAGAGGGTACAGCCATTTACGTTAAAAACAATTACATAAACTTAGGCAACTTTAATAAATCCATCAAAAGACAAACGCATGAAAGAAACGTCATACTTCAAATATACTTTCTAAGCTACCATGACAGGGCGAAACATGATCTTCTTCTCGAGCAGTGTCAACCATACGCGACGAGCGCAGGGAGAGCGTGGAAAGAAATAAAAAGTAATGCCGTCCTTAGCCTCGAATTTCTTAGCCAGTCTCTTCTCTCGCTCCTAGAAAAAAATGATCTCGTTAGATATTGCATCGGAATAGGAAAGAAGAATCGTTAGCATTATCTTTTGGCGTTCGCATAATTCAGCTATGTTTTGGAGCCACGTAAGTAGCTCGAGTTCCGTCGTTTGTCCATAATAGCTGAGTCGCAACATTGAATAACGCTAGCATAACCATAGAGCTGTCGAATCGGCAAAAATCTCTAGCGCCCACACCCGTATTAAGAATTAAGATCAGGTAAATATCGTTTTCGAACCTCCGAGCTTTCTTCGTTGGACGCCTCAGGTTGCTTTTTGTCGTTGCTTATTGTTGGCTTGGTGAATGTTTTTAAAGCTAACACAGTCGCCGCAGCTGCTAGAACACCAGCTGCCACGATGTGTGACCTGTTCGCTGGCATTTTACTCGAAGCTTCGCTACTCTCTCCGCTCGTCTATGATCTAACTACTGCTTGGCTCTAGCTAGCCCCCAAGCCTCCAAGACTCAGCTTTTAGCTTTTTCTTCCTTCAGCAGTTAGAACCACCGGTAATGCACCAATCGGCTAACACTGAAATAATTCCACAAGGGCCCCATTTCTATCTTTCCTTGTTTTCTTTGCAGAAATGTACGAGTTTGGGGCTTCTCTTGCTAAAATAAATATTTTGGGTTCTGAAAAAAAAATATTTGACCTCGATTTTTTTTGGATTTTCCAAAAAAAAAAGTCACCCTCCAAATGATAGCACATTCTTTTTATCGATCGGTGCACCGGATGGGCGTGAAAATGCCCCAATTCCAAGGTCTTCCTAGAAGCGATAAGGTTTCAAAAGGCCAATGCATAACCTACACATAATGCAGGATTAGTCCTTAGCATGCTCCTGTCTATACTCATTGAATGTGTTTATTGCTAGGCACCTGATTGACATGAACACCCAAGCTTTCGAGTGATGATCAGGCTCTTGTGGCAGCCGCAGCTAGGCACAATTCCGATAACGAATTCGGAATGTACGAGCTACTCCATCTAGACGAAATCAATTTGGATGTATGGCGAGTGCAATGGACGAATGTGAGCAAGAAAGGCGCTGAAAGCGCGCAGGAAATGGGAAGACACCAGGTAGCTTGCG
>Ga0307979_1000913_pt1 | contig 20875 bp, 18 predicted proteins | sample OrgLakmetage1058_FD_201833 | JGI IMG/M metagenome (GOLD analysis project Ga0307979, IMG submission 201833) | Saline water microbial communities from Organic Lake, Antarctica - #1058 | ecosystem: Environmental > Aquatic > Non-marine Saline and Alkaline > Saline | place: Antarctica: Organic Lake...
GAAACAGTTCCGCCTTGTCCATGCCAGGGTCCGCCATGTCCAGCGCCTGTTGGTATAACTCGTCGTCGATGGTCACAGTCGTACGCACGGTTTCTCCTGATTTCATTTCTGATGATTAATGGCATCAGAAGGTGGGATGCTCAAGAGCCTCTGACGGAGCCCACCCCTCCGGCACCCACCCCATTTCCTCCGTCACAACAAACCGGTCCGGGAACTGCTGGCGGATGTGGCTGGGCAGGGGCTATCGCTGAAACTCCCTCAGATTATCATCCGGCGCGGGTCAGAGAGCAACAACGAATAATAAGCAGAAAAACGCGCAGCGTCGGCCCCGTTGATGACGCGGTGGTCATAGCTCAGGTCCACAGAAACCATCAGCACCGGCTGGAAAGCGTTACCATCCCAGACCGGTACGGTTTCGGCACGGGTGAGGCCCAGTATCGCCAGCTCGGGCGGATTGACGATGGGGGTGAAGCCAATGCCGCCAATGCCACCCAGGTTTGTGATCGTCATCGACGCGCCTCCCATTTCGTCGGCGCCGACCTTGCGTTCCTGCGCCCGGGAAGCCAGATCGGCGATCTCCGCCGCGATCTGCCACAGCCCCTTGGTGTCTGCGTTGCGGATAACCGGCACCATCAGCCCCATGGCGGTATCCACGGCGATACCGATGTGCACATACTCCTTGAGCACCAGGGTCTTGCCGTCAGCCGAAAGCGAGGCGTTGAAGCGCGGGAATCGCTGCAGGCAGCGTGCCAGGGCCACGACGTGAAAGGCGAGCGCCGTCAGCTTTACCCCGCGTGCCTGCGCCTCGGGCTTAAGCTCGCGCCGCCAGGCCTCGACTGCGTTGATGTCAGCGCGTTCGTGGTGGGTTACTGCTGGAATAAGCGCCTGCGCCGCGGCCAGGTTGGCGGCAGCGACTCGCGCGAAACGGCTCATCGGCTCTTCGCTCACCGTGCCGTAAAGGGAGTGATTCACGTCCCAGTAAGAGGTGTCGCCCGCCGGGCCATCGGCGGCAACGGGTTTTCCGCTTTCAATATCCTCACGTACGATATTTTTGCGGCCCAGTTTGTGAGCAAGTTCCTCGAGATCAATGCCCTTTTCCCGGGCCAATGCCCGAATCGAGGGCGGTGCGATAATATCGGTCATAATAGGCTTCCACGCTATAGCTCAGAGCAGGTGACGGAGCGGCTGCTCCATTCGGCCTGCGAAATCGGATAGAAGGGTAATGGCCACGGACGCATCCAGTTGCTCTGCGGCGCATTCCAGGGTCAGCTTCAGCCCCTCACCCGAGGCAAGGACGCTCAGCACCGGGGTATTCTCAGGGCCCGTCTGAACGGCGCTCAGGCGGCCAAATCGTAAATCGCGAAGTCGCAGATCAGGCGCCGTATCGGGGTCGGCCTCTGTCAGGTCACCAAGCCAACGCCCACGAACCGCGTAAAGGCGCGTTGTGTTAAAAGCCTCCAGTGCCACGGTCACATCGCTCCGGCCCAGGCTTGATCCTGCGAACGCGGCCATTAATGCGCCAGCATCGGTCAGGCCGGCTTCTTTGGTAGCCCATGCAGCAAACTCGTCAAAGCCATTCGAGGGCACCTCGGCGGACAGGTAACGGGCAGGTGCCGCAGTAGAAAGCGTCTGAGCAGTTGCCGCGGGCAAATTTTCCAGAGTGTCCAGATCTTTGACATGATAGGGCTGTGGATGACCGTGTTCGACCAGACGAGCCAGGTCCAGGCCTCGCTCGAGGGCCAGTCGCCTCGCCTTGGGCGATGCCAGAATGCGCCCATCTGCAGCAGTTGCAGTTTTGGCAGGGAGCGATTTCTTGGGCGTCGGGGCCGTTTGAGTTGTCCTAGGCGGTGTTTCAACAGCCGCGGGTGCCGCCGGTGCGGCCGCAACCTGGGCCGTGACACTGCGGCTGAAAGGCGCCTCTGGCTTTTTCTCGGAGATGATGGCGATTACGCCACCGACTGGCGCCTCTTCACCCGCCTCTGCGAGCAGGGCCGCGACGAATCCGTCGTGACCTGCCTGGACTTCGACAACGGATTTATCAGTTTCCACATCGAACAGCATGTCGTCGGCTTTTACAGCGTCGCCGGGCGACTTGTGCCAGGCAATAATCAAGCCGGTATCCTGTGTCATGCCCAGTGCCGGCATGATCACCTGTTCACCCTCGGGAATCGCTGCGCCGGCCTGGTCGTCGGTTTGCCCGGGTTCGTCTTTTGCAGCTTCAGGCATGGTTCCGGTTCCCTCCGGTGTTTCTGAAATGTGCGCAATCACCTGTCCCACTGGTACCTCTTCCCCTGCGGCGGCCACGACATCGGTCAGGTAGCCGGAACCCTGCGCTTCAACCTCCACTGTGGCTTTGTCGGTTTCTACCTCAAACAGCGAGTCGCCTTCAGCAACCGCATCCCCGGGTGATTTGTGCCAGGCAATCAGGACTCCGGTATCCTGGGTCATCCCGAGCGCTGGCATGATGACGTCAAGCGGCATGAATCATCTCCCCCGCGCAGAGCCTGCGAGCGTTTTCGGCCACGCCTTCAGGCGTTGGTACAGTCAGGTCCTCGAGCACGGGGCTGAACGGTATAGGCACATCCATTGCCCCCATACGCAGTACCGGTGCGTCGAGATAATAGAAGGCCTTTTCATTGAGGCGGCTGGCGATCTCGCCGGTTATACCGTAGTTCTGGTGGCCCTCATCGATGACAATCGCGCGGCTGGTTTTGCGGACACTTTTCAACAGCGTCTCCTCGTCCAGCGGCACAATTGTGCGCGGGTCGATCACCTCGGCGCTGATGCCTTCGGCTTCCAGAATTCGCGCAGCGGCCTCAGCCACCTGGACCATGGAAGATGTGCCGATCAGTGTGATGTCACTCCCCTCGCGCTTGATGTTGGCCACACCGAAAGGAATCAGATATTCCTCCTCGGGCACCGGCGCCTTGTCTTGATACATCAGCTTGTCTTCGATGATGACGACCGGATTATTATCGCGGATAGCTGTCTTCATAAGGCCTTTGGCTTCGTAGGCTGAAGACGGCAGCGCCACTTTAAGCCCCGGGATATGAGCAACCAATGCATGCAGAGACTGGCTGTGTTGGGCACCCGAGCGGCGGGTGGCGCCCAGATTGGTGCGCACGACCATCGGCACGCTCAGCTTGCCACCAGACATATACTGCTGCTTGGCCGCCTGATTGCACAGTTGATCCATTACCAGATACAGGAAATCGCCGAACATCAGGTCGACGATGGGCCGCGCGCCGGTCAGGGCCGCGCCTACCGCGATACCGACGAAGCCCGGCTCGGAGATGGGTGTGTCGATCACGCGACCAGTGCCGAACTCTTCGACAAGGCCCGAAAGCACCTTGAACGGTGTGCCTGCCTCGGCAACGTCTTCGCCGAGGATAAAGGTGGTTGGATCACGGCGCATCTCTTCGACCAGTGCTTCGTTGACCGCTTGGGACAGGGTAATTTCTCTCATATCTTGATCTCCTTAATTACCAGCACGCAACGTTGCAGGGTCGGTTTCGGCGTAGACATGCATGTCTACCTCTGAGACGTCCGGATAGGCGGCGGCTTCGGCATAGGCAACGGCTGTTTTGGCGTCTTGTTTGATTTCCTGGTTCAACGTCTCGATTTCGTCTTCGGTGGCGATGCCCTGTTCGACCAGCCAGCCACGGAAGCGGATAATCGGATCGCGGTTTTCCTTCCAGTCGGCCTCTTCCTGCTTTGAGCGGTAATATTCGCGGTTTATGTCGCCGACATGGTGTCCGTGGTAGCGATAGGTCATCAGTTCCACAAAGAAAGGTCCTTCATTGTTGCGACACCGAGCGACCAGTTTCTGGGCTAGTTCATTGACAGCGACAACGTCCTGGCCATCTATATTGAACGCTTCAATGCCAAAAGCTTCCGCCCGCGCGGTGATTGAGCCGGCCGCGATCTCTTCGGTTTTGGTATATTCAGAATAACCGTTGTTCTCGCAGGCGTAGATGACTGGCAGGTTCCACAGCGCGGCCATGTTCATTACCTCGTAGAGCAAGCCCTGCGCGGTGGCTCCGTCGCCGAAGAAGCAAACGGTCACATCATCGTGGCCCATTAACTTGGCGCGCAGCGCGGAGCCGGTTGCAATCCCCATAGAGCCGCCAACAATGGCATTGGCGCCAAGATTGCCATGGCTCTGATCGGCAATGTGCATCGAGCCGCCTTTACCTCGACAGTAGCCTTCTTCCTTGCCTAGCAGTTCGCAGAACATCTCGGTAAAGTTTGCACCCTTGGCCACGCAATGGCCGTGGCCCCGGTGAGTTGAGGTGATGTGGTCATTATCGTTCAGCGCCTCACAGATGCCCACTGCAACCGCTTCTTCCCCGGAATACATGTGGGTCAGCCCCGGCATCTTGGCGGAAAGATAAAGCTGGTTTGCGTTATCTTCGAAGGTTCGAATGCGCACCATCTGGGTATACATCCGCAGATAGTCGGCGGTGCTCAGAGTTTTCTTGGTCTTGGTCTTTGTCTTTGCTTTTGTTTTTGAGGTCATTGCAATTGTCCAATCTTGAGTGGTTAACGATAGAGCAGTTCCGGCAGCCACAGCGATAGGGCCGGAACATAGGTGATAAGCATAAGCACGATAAATAAAGGAATCAGGAAAGGCGCCGTGGCGCGCACGGCGGTCTCAAACTTGATATCGGCGACCCGCGCAAGCACGTAGAGCACCATGCCTACAGGCGGCGTTAGCAAACCTAGCATCAGGTTCAGAATCATCATGATGCCGAAATGAACAGGATCCACGCCCAGCGCAACCACCACCGGCAACAAAACTGGCGTCAGAATGGTGATGGCGGCTACCGGCTCCATGAAAAAGCCGACGACTAAAAGCACGACATTGATAAGCAACAGCACCAGAACAACGTTCTGTGTCTGGCCCAGGATCGCGTCCGCCACCATCTCGGTGACTCGGCTAGAGGTCAGGATCCAGGAAAAGATCGAAGCGGCTGCAACGATCAGCAGAACAATCGCCGTGGTTTCGATGGTGTCGAGGGAGATCGCCTTTATCTTGCGGAAATCCAGCTCTCCGTAGACAACTCCGCCCAGCAGCAAGGCATAGGCGCATGCCGCAATGGCCGCCTCGGTTGGCGTGAACAAACCGGCCAGGATACCACCGACGATAATGACCGGGGTCAGCAGTGACAGAAAGGCGCGCTTGAAGGTTTGCCAAAGTACTGACCAGGCAAAACTCGCATCCCGTCCGTAGCCGCGTACCTTCGCATACCAGGCCACCATCACCATCAGCGCCACCGCCATCAGCAGTCCCGGCAGCAGGCCGGCTGCAAACAGCTGTCCGATCGAGGTTGAGGAGACTACCCCATAGACGACCAACGGCAAGGATGGCGGGATCAGCGGGCCAATGGTCGATGAGGCGGCAGTGATGCCAACGGCAAAATCCCCGTCATAGCCGCCTTCTCTCATGGCCTTGATCTCGACGGTTCCGAGGCCACCGGCATCGGCGACCGCCGCACCCGACATGCCTGCGAACAGCACAGAGGCACCGATGTTCACATGTCCCAGCCCGCCTCGCATCCATCCGACGAGCGCTTTGGCAAACGCGAAAATACGGTCGGTGATACCGCTGTGGTTCATCAGGCTGCCCGCAAGGATGAAGAAGGGCACCGCCAGCAGCGGAAAACTGTCAACGCCGTTGATCATGCGATGCACGACCACCACTGGCGGCAGCGGGCTCTCAATCAGCAGGAAGGCCAATGATGCGCCGGCAAGGGCCAGCGCAACGGGCATACCGATGACCAGAAGAATGGCGAGGGCACCGAACAGGGTTAGCATGACAGGCTCCTCACTCTTCGAACCCGGTGGCGACATCCGGAGCTACGTCCGCCTTTCCGCTGACCAGATGGCGCCAGGTGACGATTGCCGAATACATCGTCATTAGTGCAAAGCAGCCGGCGACAAAACCATAGAGCACTGATTTCGGCAGATCGATCGAGGTCATCAACTGCCCAGTGCTACCAGCAAGCTGCACGCTAAGACCGGTCAGCACTGCAAACAGCCCGGTCCTCAGCAGATCGACCACTGTGGACAAGCCGCGCGCAGCAGTGGGCGGCAAATATCGATAGAAGAACTCGACCGAGATATGAGTGTTGCGTCGGACGGCGATACAGGAGCCGCCAAAGGTAACCACGATCAGGAGATAGCGGGCGATTTCTTCAGTCCAGCCTATGGAGTCGTTGAGCACATAGCGCGTAAAAAACTGGGCAAAGACCACAAGCGCCAGGAGCCAGAACAGACATATCATCAGCCCTGTATCAAAAGCAGGAATGCGGAACCTTTGCGGACGCTTTTCAGGCGTGGGCACAAGATTTGACATGTCGGGACCCTCCAAGGCTTGCCGCCGGCGCTTTCTGATTATTTCAAGGCCTGCAGCCTGTCAAAGGTCTCGCGGCTCCAGCTTGCCTCCGGGCCATTCAGGTCGTCCGCTACCGCAGCGCGGAAGGGCATACGATCAACCTCGTTTACCGTGGTCCCTTGCTCGCGGAACCAGTCAACCAACTCTAGCTCAGAGTTGCGGATATCAGCCGATGCTCCCTCGGCGGCTTCTTTTAATACCGCCATCAGTGTTTCGTAATCCTTTTCCGGCATGCTGTCTGACAAGCGGCCTGCGACAATTGTTAGAAGGGCGTCAGTGATGTGACCGGTCAGGGTGATGTAGTCCTGAACCTCGTGGAATTTCTTGAACTGGATGGTAGGAAGCGGGTTCTCCTGAGCGTCTACAACGCCTTGCTGCAACGCCAGGTAGACTTCGGCAAATGCCATTGGGGTCGCGTTGGCGCCAACCGCTTCGGGGAACATCTTGTAGAGCGAGGCGTTGGGCACACGGATCTTCATACCCTGCATGTCGGCAGGTGTTTTGATCTCGGTGTCCGAGGTCACATGGCGCTGGCCGTAATAAACCAGCCCGGCGATGTCATCGCCGGTGGCATTGGCATACCCGTCAGAAAGATCAAGGAAAAGATCAGAATCGCGATAGGCTTCCCAATGCGCAAAGTCCCGGAACATGAACGGGGCACTGCCGATCGCCATCGGGCCATAGCGTCGACCTGCGAAGAACTGGCCGTCATAGATGATGTCTACTGTGCCCAGTGCCAGGCCTTCGGCCAGATCGACCTGTTTGCCCAGAGACGATGCTGGAAAAACTTCAATCGCATAGCGTCCGTTGGTCCGGTCTTTAAGCGTGTCGGCCGCCCATTCCGCCCACTCATGGTAGGGCGACTGCGACTCATACACATGGCCCCATCTCAACTCAGTCTGTGCCAGGGCATTGCCTGAGCCGAATATTGCAAGAATGCCGGCTGCAAGGATCACCTTAACTTTGGATATTTTTGTCATTGTTCCTCCTCAAGATTCAACGATTCCAAAAAAAGGGTCCCGGAACTCCATTTCCGGGACCCTTTTTTCCTATTCGCTAAAAGTAGAGTGCTCCTGTAACAGTGAACTGGGTGTTCCAGGTGTCATCGTCCGGCCCGCCGTTGGCGAAGTTGGCGTTCTTGGACGTGTACACACTGACCCAGGTGTTAAAGGCGCCCCTCGAGAGGTGAACCCCGGCGATGCTGAACTGCGTGTCGTCGGCGGAGATAGCGTCTTCGCTACCACTTTCGAGAAAATCGTAATCGTGATAGAACTTGACCGTGTCAAAAACGCCAATGGAGGCCGGCATTGTGTAGGAGATCCGGGTTGAATAGACGTTGCCGTCAGCCGGAATAGGTTTGCCTTGTGAAAGAAAGACTGTGTCCTTGGATGTTTGGCCGGTCTGCGCGTCCCTGAGGTCGTAGTTATATTTCATGCCCTGGAGAGTCAATGCGAAGCCTCCGGACCTATAGTTGGCAAAAGCGGTCGCTGCCCAGTGTTTGCCACCATTCCCATTTGAGACCGTGTTGTACAAGCGGCCGTATTGCCCGTTGGAACCCAGCTGCAAGGTTGCGCCATTAAGGTCAATTGTGTAGGCACCGCCACCGTGACCGGTATTAGTGACCTCCACATCGGATAGCCCAGGTTGGGCTATGAGATCAGGACGAAAACGGGCGGTGGGTTTGCTGCTTAACTCAGCGTTTTTGGTGAAGGCGAATACCCAGTCCCAATTTCCCTGGTTGAATTCGGTTTTAATGCCAGGCTCGGAGTTGTTTGCCAGACCTAGCCATAGAGGCACGTCACTGAGGAAGCTGTTGTCGTAATAGGAGCCGTTTACGCCTGCGCCAAGCGGTTGAATGATGACGCCGACTTCAGTAGACCAGGAATCACTATGATTCAGACCTACGTAAGTCCAGGCAGGGAAGAATGCCTGCTGGGTGACCTGATAATCCCACCGGGAATTGTAGTAAAGTCCGTTGTCGAACTCTCCGCTGACAATAAGTTCAAATTTGTCGAGGAAATAATTACCAGCCTTGTTGCGACTTGATTCACTGTGGTCTGCGAAGATGTACAGGGTCTCGACACCGACACCAAAATTCAGCCCATTTGTGTCTTCAAGACTCCCGAGACGTTCTTCAAAGTTTGCCATCCTCTCTTCTGCTGTAGCTGAACCTTGGGCAACCGCTGCAGATGTGCAAAGCATTGCAACGGCCCCAGCCGTCGCCGTCGCTATCTGAAAACTCAGCCCCGTCTTTCTAGTGACGCTATTCATAATCCTCTCCGCATTGTTCTTGTTTAGTATGGATTGTGCTGTAGCACACTCTTTTTTTAGCAAACCCTTCTCTAAAATGCAAACGTTTGCATTAAAAGTTTTTACTTTTGCAATTAGCAGACTGTTTTTAGCAGGTGAAGGCTTATTAGCGGGCAGTGAGCTTGCTGAGCAAAGAGCTGGGGGGGGGTGAACAAGCGAAAAAGGCGCCAGCAAGTGCTTGCTGGCGCAAACTCCCTTGGGAGGGGTCCCGCATCACAACAACAACGCAACCTTATATAACGCCGGGGTATTATCTATTCTGTGTGCCGGTTATGAGGCAGCTTCATGTATTGGCAGTGGCTACTGAAGCACTATGCCTCCGTCAATCATCAGCAGTTGGCCCGTCATATAGTCGGATTCGCTGCTAGCGAGAAAAGAGGCAGTGCCTACGATGTCTTCAGGATAGGAGTAGCGCTTCATCAGGATCATGTTGGCCGCCAGCTCGTCCATGGACTGCCCGGGTTTATCAAATTTTCCGATGGCAACCAGATCCTTGTCCAGCTGTTCCCATAGTTCTGTTCTGACCACGCCGGGGCCATACCCGTTGACGGTAATGTTGTGACTAACGAGCGCTTTAGCTCCGCCGTTTATCATTGCCAGAACGGCGTGCTTGCTGCATGAATAAGGAATAACGTCGTCAAATGCCTGGCGGCTGAGAATGGAGCCAACATTAATGATTTTGTATGGGCCGTTTTCTTTGCCTTGCGCAATCATCTGTTTCGCAGCCTCTTGCATGCCAACCAGGCATCCCCAGGCATTTACGTCCATGATCTGGCGCCAATTCTCTTCAGTAATATCAAGAAACATCAGTGGTTTGTTGACGCCGGCGTTATTGATCATGACGTTTAAACTACCAAACGCATCAACCGTGGTCTGGACGGCGTTTTTCATCTGTTCTCTATCGGTGACGTCCAGAGCAACAGCGACTGCCGTTCCACCTTTTGCTTCGATACGGGAAACAACTTCCTGGCAACCGGTGAGGTTGACGTCAGCAACACAGACCTTTGCGCCCTGTTCCGCATAATATTCCGCTACCGCGGCACCGATGCCTCTGGCAGCCCCCGTTATCAGACAGGTCTTGCCCTCTAAGCGCGTCTTATCCATGGTTTTCCTCACTTATTATCTTTGTTTGACTATCAGATTATTTGCCGAGTCTAGCTAATAGATTTTACAGATGCAAACGATTGCGCTACATTAATTGAGGGATTTTCGCTCCACCATCAGTAAATATAAGCAATCACAAAGAATTTACCAATTGGAGAAATTGATTATGACGTTGCATCCCGCTCCGGACCGTCTTGTTTTGGAATTGATAGAGCAGCGGCACGAATCTGCACAAGGCATTGTTATGTCGAACAGAAGCACCGGAGAGTCACCTAAAGGGCGCGTTGTAGACATTGGCTATGAAGCAAAAACGCGTCTTGAAGGTCTGCAGCCAGGAAACACCGTCTTTTACATGCCAGGGAAGGGAGATGTGGTTGCGGACGCCGGAGTTTCTAAAGTGATTATTCACATCAGCGACGTACTTGCCTGGTCCAGCGGCCAGTAACAAGCATTTAATCGCCAATATTCAGGAAGCTATTTCTTATGTCAGCCAAGCACATCCAGTTCAACCAGGAAGCCCGCAATTCTTTGCTGAGAGGTATAAACGCGCTCGGTGATGCCGTCAAAGCAACGCTCGGCCCTTGTGGTCGGCACGTGGTGATCAGCAAAAAGGATCGATTGCCGTACGTGACAAAAGACGGCGTTTCGGTGGCCAAGGAAACGGAACTGTCTGACGAAATAGAAGATACAGGCGCCCGCCTTGCGCGCAACGTTGCCTCCAAAGTGAATGAGGAAGTGGGGGATGGCACCACCACCGCCACCGTTCTTGCTCAGGCACTTATGAATGAGGGCATGAGAGCGGTTGCCGCAAACATGAGTCCGGTCGCCATCAAGCGTGGCATAGAACAGGCAACAAAAGACGCGGTCATCGCTCTCAATAGTATGTCACTGCCTTGCAATGAGCCTGAATCCATTCGTCGTATTGCGACCATCTCCGCAAATGGCGACACCGAAGTCGGTGAGATGATCGCCAGTGCCATGAATGAGATTGGCATCGAAGGGGTGATGACAGTTGAGGATGGCACAGGCCTTGAACTGGAATTGAAGTTGGTCAAGGGCATGCAGTTTGACCGCGGATACGCGTCTCCCCATTTCATTAACGATCACAAAACGATGACGGTGGATCTGGAAAATCCGCTGATTCTGGCCATTGACGGAAAGTTTGATTCATTCAATGATCTGGTGCCTCTGCTGGAGTCAGTCGGCAGGGATCGGCGTGCACTTCTTATCATCGCCGAAGACTTTGAACAGGACACCTTGCCCACGCTAATCGTCAATCACATGAAGGGTAAAGTGAAAGTCGCGGCTGTAAAGTCGCCAGGTTTTGGCGATCGGCGCAAAAATATGATCGCCGATATCGCAGTATTAACCGGTACCAGGCTGGTATCAAGTGACCTTGGTGTGACGATTGCCGATCTACAGGAAGCGGACCTGGGCAGCGCAAGAAGGGTGGTTATTACCCAGGATACCTGCACCATTATCGACGGGTCCGGTGACCCCGAAGCGATCACAGACCGAATCGATCAGATCAAGCAGCAGCTGCCAGACGCCTTCTCAGACTATGACCGGGAAAAACTGAGGCAGCGAAAAGCCCGTCTTTCCGGTGGTATTGGAGTCATCAAGGTAGGCGCAGCGACAGAAGTCGAGCTGGAAGAAAGAAAGGATCGAATTGGGGATGCTATTCAGGCCACGCGCGCAGCTATCGAAGAAGGCTATGTGCCAGGAGGTGGTGTATCGCTGTTACGGGCAATCGAGAAGATGGAGCCACCTGCAGACCTGACGCCCGATGAAGCTGCCGGATACGCTCTTACCCTCAGGGCATTGGTGGCTCCGCTCTCAACTATTGCGGAAAACGCCGGTTTGGTACCCGGGGTTATTATCGAGAACGTCCGTGGGCAGGATCTTGATTACGGCCTGAACGCCGCAACAGGAAAAATAGAGCACCTGTTTAAGTCAGGGATTATTGATCCGACAAAAGTCACAAGGTTGGCTGTTCAAACGGCATCCTCTCTGGCGACACTGCTAATTACGACCGAAGTGCTTCTCGTCGAAAAGGGTCAGGTTGAAGAGGGGCATCAGCACTGACAGGGGATACCAAAAAAAAAGAGTAATTTGTTGGTGCAAACGTTTGCATTATATTGATCACTTTGCCACCATCAGTAACGAGGTTTTGAATAACTCTCAGGTTCGAACAAAAACAAGCAACGGAGTTAGACTAATGAAAGTTCAAATGAAGTCAGTTCGTATTATCCGCAGTCTTGGCAAGGTGTCTCTGCTGGCCGCTTCAATCAGTCTGGGCTTGTCAGGGATGGCAAACGCAGAAACGTTCAGGATTGGTATCACACAGAATAACGTGGGCGTTGACAGCTATCAGACTACCTATGAGCAAGCGTTTGAAGAGGCAGCTGCGAAGGCGGGTAACGTAGAAGCGGTGGTTCTCGACGCAGGCGGTGACGTCGCTCGCCAGATTTCGCAGGTAAGGGATCTGATCCAGCAGCAGGTTGATGTCATCATCATTTGGCCGACCGATGGTCAGGCTGTGGTCCCTGCTATCAGAGGGGCAGTCAAAGCGGGCGTTCCTGTGGTGGTAACAAACTCCAATGTTGCTGAGGCCGGTCAGTCACTAATTGCGTCTTTCTCAGGCCCTAACAACATTCAACAGGGCGCCTATGCGGCTGAAATGATGTGCGATCAGCTGGACGGTAAGGGCGAAATTGTGCAGATTACCGGGCAACCCGGGTACACAACAGCCATTGAGCGTCAGAAGGGCTTTGAGGACCGTCTCCCTGAAGTTTGCCCTGATGTAACCATTCTGGATTCACAACCCGGCGACTGGAATCGCGAGAAAGCACAGCGCACGATGGAGGGTTTCCTGACCCGATACGACAACATTGACGGCGTTTATGCGGCTGACGATAACATGGGCGTAGGCGCGCTGAATGCTGCCAAAGCCGCCGACCGTGCTCCGGAAATTGTGTTTATCGGTGCCACCAACTTCGCGGTGGGTTATGAGGCCATGGCTCGGGGTGAATACCACGGCTCGGTGTACCAATCGCCTGCGGAAGATGCGCGCAACGCTTTAAACATTGCCATTGCGGTCGCCCAGGGCAAAGAAGTAGAAAAGGTTAGTTATTTCGACACTCCAAAGATTACCCAGGAAAATATGGCAGAATTCGAAAAGCCTGTGTTCTGATCCGGGAAATCTGATAGCAAATGGGCCCCGAGTTATCTCGGGCCCCGTTTAGTGGAGTCAAATAATGAAAGCTTTGCTGGATTCGTTCAAACCGGGATTAAAAGATAAGGAAATATCTCCGCTTCAGTTTTTTGGAAAGCATGGTATTTCGGTTGCTTTAGTCCTGTGCGTCGTTATTTTTTCACTGGCGACCGAAAACTTTCTTAGTGCAGATAACTTCCTCACCGTGGTGATGCAGGCTTCCATAATCGGGACCATCGCAATTGGTGTGACATTTGTTGTCATTGGGGGAAATTTAGATCTCTCGGTAGGCTCGTTGTTATCTTTCGCCACGGTTCTGGTGGTAGATCTTCATGACAAAGTAGGGCCCGGGATGGCCATCCCGCTGATGTTTGTTTTTACGTTGTTAATTGGTTCCATTAATGGGTTTTTAATTGGTTATCTACGATTGAACTCATTGATTGTCACCTTGGGTATGCTGTCTGCCATTCAGGGTATTACCCTGGTTTACACAGGCGGTAAAAATGTCGATATATCTGATCAGGAAAATACCTGGTTTGCATTTTTCGGCAGAGAGGAGATCTTTGGCATTCCGGTACCCGCACTCATATTTATAGTGCTGGGCATCATATTACAGATTGTGCTCCTGAAAACCGGTTTTGGGCGCAAGATATTCGCTGTTGGTGGTAACGAGACTGCAGCATTGTTTTCCGGCCTTCGAAGAAAACGCCTCGTATTCAGCACCTATCTGTTATCAGCATTCACCACTGCCTGTGCGGCCCTGATCCTGGGCTCCCGTGTGATGGGGTCCCAGAATAACGTGGGCGAGGGCTACGAGTTACTTGTGCTGGCCGGTGTCATTCTCGGGGGGACGAGTCTTCTCGGGGGGTCGGGAAGTATTGTAAGAACGGTTATCGGGGTTCTTATTCTGGCAATGATTCAGAATGGCTTGTTGCTTCTGGGCTACCCGTATTATACCCAGTGGCTCGTTACATGGGTCGTTATTATTGTAGCGGTCTGGCTAGATATAGCAGCGAAGCGCGGTAAGTTGCTTAGCTCTTATTAAAACCCGAAATATGACGGGGATAATGATAATGAAATCTATATTTGACATTATAACAAAACAGCCCATCTGGATATTTGTTCTCATCTGCATTATTTTTTTCAGTTTTTCATCACCCTTTTTCTTCGACCTCAGTAACTTTACCAACATCCTGATTCAGGCCTCAACAATCGGCGTGATTGCTATCGGAATGACATTTGTCATGATCAACGGCAATATTGATTTGTCGGTTGGTGCGACCGTGGCACTTGCAGCCAGCCTTGCCGTTGGTTTGCAGCCACAGCTGGGAATCACCGGGGCGGTATTCGTAGGACTGCTTTCGGGTGTTCTGATTGGCGGGCTTAACGGCATCATTGCGTGGAAAACCGGCGTCGACGCCTTCATTGTGACGCTCGGTGCAATGATAGGGGTGAGAGGCCTTGTCTTTATATATACCGGAGAACAGTCTTTCTACGCGCACGACCTGGCCTATTCTGATTTTGGTGCCAGCTCGTTATTCTCTGTGCCTGTTCTTGCGCTCATTTTTATATTTTTAATTATACTGTCGCATCTGGTATTGAAGTATACGATCCATGGGCGAAACGTTTTTGCAGTTGGTGGTAACAGGATCGCCGCCAAAGAGGCCGGGATCCGTGTTGGGCCCCACATGTTGGTGAACTTCATCCTCATAGGTTTCTTGGCTGCGCTTTCCGGCGTCCTTTTATCCACTCAGATGGGCGCATCAACTCCAAATCTCGGTCGCAATTATGAGCTTTGGACGATTACCGCTGTGGTTTTGGGGGGGACTCGTCTTACCGGTGGTTATGGCAGCATCATCGGAACCTTTGGTGGTGTTCTTGCGATTGCCATACTCAGAAATGGTATGAATCTGCTTCAGGTGCCGTCGTTCTTCGTACTTATTATCCTGGGCTCGATTCTGATCATTGTTCTGTTTATCGATAAGCGCTTCTCGGAGCAGCAAGGTCACGGAGTGAGAGCATGAGCACACAAGCCGAAATGACAGAGTCAACAGAGTTGTCGTCAGAGCAAAAACCATTACTTAGGTTGAAAAACGTCAGTAAGTGCTTCCCGGGAGTAAAGGCACTGAGTGGGGTAAGCCTGGACGTCCGCGCGGGTGAGGTCCATGCGCTTCTCGGTGAGAATGGTGCCGGGAAATCCACCCTGATGAAAATACTGGCCGGTATCTACCAGCCCGATGAGGGCGAGGTAATTCTCGAGGAAAAACTGGTTCATATGTCGAGTCCTTTAGAAGCACGAGACCACGGTGTGTTATTGATACACCAGGAATTGTCTCTGGTTCCCGATATGACAGTGGCTGAAAACGTATTTCTGGGAAATATACCCCGATTTGCAAATATGTTTGTAAATAACCGCCACCTTAACAAGCGATGTGAAGAAATCCTGACTCGCCTCAATTGTAAATTCAAGCCGACGGAAAGACTGGGTAATTTGTCGATTGCCAATCAGCAGATGGTAGAAATCGCTCGGGCATTGGTTTTCCAGCCAAAAGTCGTTGTATTTGACGAGCCTACGGCCTCTCTTACCGACTATGAAAAAGTGGTGTTGTTTGATGTTATTCGGGAGCTGAGGGAGGGCGGCACCGGCATTGTTTATATTTCACATCGCATGGATGAGATTTTCGAGCTTTCTGATCGCATCTCGGTGTTGCGGGACGGCACTTACCAAGGCAGTTTTGATACGCCAAAAACGGATATAGACGAAGTTACCCAGCGGATGATTGGTCGGGATCTGGATTCCGATATTGCGCATCAGCCGCCGGAACTTGGAGTCATGGCTCTGCAAGTCAATGGGCTTGGTATCGAAGGTTTGTATTCAGACATTTCATTTGATGTGTATGCCGGCGAAGTGGTTGGATTTTATGGCCTGGTCGGGGCTGGCCGCACCGAAGTCATGGAAACGATTTTCGGTTTGCGTAAGCCTGATGCCGGAAGTGTTAAGGTTCACGGGGAAGAGTTGGCCATCAACTCTCCCACTGATGCTATTGATCAGGGCCTTGGTCTGGTTCCGGAGAGCCGCAAAGAGCAGGGTCTGGTGCTCGGAATGAGTTGTAAAGACAACACCACACTGGCCAATATCATTGAGTTCACCAAGTTTGGATGGGTGGACACGGTCGCTGAGAAAAAGGTCTTCGAAGAGTACAAGGAAAAGCTTCGAATCAAATGCCCGGGTTGGGAGTATTCAACGCTTAATCTCAGTGGTGGCAATCAACAGAAGGTCGTCATTGGTAAATGGTTGAGCACTTCGCCGAAAATCCTGATTCTTGACGAGCCGACCAGAGGCATCGATGTTGGCTCCAAATCAGAGATACATCACCTGATCAGGGAGCTGGCAAAGACCGGGCTCGCTGTGATTGTTGTCAGCTCTGAAATGCCGGAAGTGCTAACGGTGAGCGATCGGATCGTCGCAATGTACGATGGCAAGATTACCAAATGCTTTGACCGCAGTGAGGTGACTGAAGACACGCTTATCAAAGCGATCACCGGACAGTCTGTTTGATATCTGGATGAGCACCCTGGAAAAGCGGTTCTAAATGGGATCGCTTTTTTTATTGCGCCGGGCTACCGGCGCCGTTGACTGTCTGATAATGAGTTTGGGTTTTAGCAAAACTTCTTCGTTAGAATCAGCGTTATCGGATTTTATGCGCTTCAGCAGCAGGTCCGCAGACCGCTCTCCCATCTGGAAATGCGGAATGGATACTGTGGTAAGAGGAGTCGTAAACCAATCAAGGTAGGGCATATTGTTAAAGCCCACGATGGAGAGCCTTTTCGGGCAGGTATACCCGAACTGTCTCAAGGCAGTGAAGCAACCGAGTGCAAGCAGGTCGTTTGAGGCAATAATTGCGGTAGCGTCGGGGTTTTGTCCGAGGAACACAGACATTGCCTGCTCGCCGGCGACCTCTGACAAAGCATGGGCCTGGACGATGCGATGAGGCTCTACTTCGAGGTCATGTTCTGCCATTGTCCGAGTGAAAGCGCCCAGTCGGATGTATGAAACCGAGATATTTTTGGGGCCGGCAATGAAACCGATTTTACGGTGACCCAGATCAAGCAAGTGATCCACGGCCATTTTAATACCCAGTGAGTCGTTTACTTTGACGGTATCCACATCACCCTGATCGACCACCCGGTTGACCAGAACCAATGGCACTCCCTGGTTTTTACACAAGTCCACAACGCTATCTTTGCGAAATGCCGCAGCGTATATGATGCCGTCGACTCCCCGGCTGATAAATCGTTCTACTTCGTTGCGGGCGGCGCCCTCGTTATTCTCGCTATAAGCCAGTAACGCTATATATCCATTCTGATCAAGGACGCTCTGTATGCCCCGGATGATCGGAGGGAAAACAGGGTTCATCAGGTCCGGAATGATTATGCCAATGGTCTTGGTACTTCCGACCTTGAGGGCGTATGCGGCGCGATTCTGTTTGTAACCCATTTCCAGGGCGGCTTTTCTTACGCGCTTTACAACATCAGGAGAAATCATCTCACTTGATTTCTCACTCAAAGCGCGAGAAACCGTCGAAGTGTTGATATTGAGATGCTCTGCCAAATCGCGAAGCGTGATCCGTTTTTTGTGTACCAAAACCAAAGTCCAGAATCTGAGAGAGGATTTAAAAGCGAGGTGCGACAATATCGATTGATGTTGTATTCGATTACTTCTGCTACCTGAAATTCCGATGATACACGAACTTGATTGCCCGGACTTCTTTTTAATTGATTTACGCAAACGTTTGCACTAAAGTGTAATTTGAACGTTTCCACAGGCAAAACAGGCTGATCGTTGTCGTCGCATTTAGGAGGAGTCATGGCTAAGACATTGAAACCGAGCGAGCCAACCATTGTTCGTTCTGAGGATGTCGATCCTCATTGGGTATGGGGTCGTCCTATTCCTGCCCCGGGCAGGATGCACGTCGATTTTGAGGAACGTGTTAACTACGACCGCTTGCATCGTTACAGGACCGGGAGAACGCGAGAGGCCCTTGCGGGCTCTGATCTTGGCGCGATTCTCTGTTTCGACAATAACAACATACGGTATCTCACCAGCTCTGTTATTGGCGAATGGTCCAGGGATAAGTTCTGTCGCTACGCCTTGTTTACCGGTAATTCTGATCCATACCTTTGGGACTTTGGCTCAGCCGCCGCCCATCACCGCATTTACGCCCCCTGGTTAAAGCAGGATCGATGTCGCGCGGGCATGCTCGGCTTGAGAGGCTCCATCGGCCAGGAAGCAGGGCTTTTTAAACGTGCCGCTGAAGAGATCAGGGATGTCCTGCGGGCCGAGGGTGTGGCGGATATGCCCGTGGGCGTCGATGTCGTGGAGCCTCCGATGCTGTTCGCGCTTCAGGAAGTCGGGCTTGAGGTAAGGGATGTGCAACAGGTCATGCTGGATGCGCGTCAGATCAAAAGTCAGGATGAAATCGTTCTGCTGAATATGGCCGCCACGATGGTGGATGGCGCCTACGATCACCTGGCGGAAAAGCTGCGCCCGGGTACTCGGGAAAACGAGATGGTGGCCCTGGTCAACAAGTTTCTGTACGACAACGGGTCCGACGACGTTGAGGCAATCAACGCTGTGTCCGGTGAGCGCTGCTGTCCACATCCCCATAACTTCACCGACCGCATGTACCGGCCGGGTGATCAGGCATTTTTTGATATTATCCAGGCATTCATGGGGTATCGCACCTGTTACTACCGCACCCTGAACATCGGCAGTTCTACCAGCTCGCAGGAGGACGCCTATAAACAGGCGCGGGAATGGATTGATTCTGCGATCGAGTTGGTTCGCCCCGGTATGACCACCGATAAAATCGCGGCTGTATGGCCCAAGGCCACCGACTTTGGTTTCGCGAACGAGATGGAGGCTTTTGGCCTGCAGTTTGGCCATGGTTTGGGAATGGCACTGCACGAGCGACCAATCATCAGCCGGCTTGTGTCGTTTGACAATCCGTTCGAACTGCAGGAAGGAATGGTTTTTGCGCTAGAGACGTTTTGCCCTGCCGCAGACGGTAATGGCGCAGCTCGGATCGAGGAGGAGGTCGTTGTAACTCCGGATGGTTGTAGGATAATCACGCTATTTCCGTCTAAAGATTTGTTCATAGCTAATAAGTACTGATCGTTAATAGATGGGAGTCGATGGTGTGAAGGTACGTATTGAGGAAATTGGAAAAGACATACCGAACGGGCTGTTTGTTAATGGCGAGTGGATAACAGAAACCAGTGGGAAAATTGAAGTTATTAATCCTGCCACTGAGGAAGTAATCGCTGTTGTTCCCAATTGCACGCCTGAGCACGCAAGGCAGGCCCTGGACGCCTGCGATGGGGCAGCGGAAGATTGGATGGCGCTGACGCCAAGAGAGCGTTCCGAAGTCTTGCGAGCCATTTTCGACACCATGCAAAGTGAAAAAGAAACCATCGCCAGATTGATCACTCTTGAGGAAGGCAAAACCCTTAAGGAGTCAACCGGCGAGGTTGATTACGCCTCGGAGTTTTTTCGTTGGTACGGCGAGGAGTCCCTTCGTTTGGGGGGTGAGATGCGACCGTCCCCCAGCGGAAAGCACACGATTGTGGTGACTCATCAGCCCGTAGGTACGTCGTTGTTGATTACGCCCTGGAACTTCCCGGCGGCGATGATCACCCGGAAAATCGCACCAGCCATTGCTGCCGGTTGTGGTGTTATCGTCAAACCACCGAAAGAGACGCCCCTCACATCCTTGTATCTTGCGGACCTGATGCAAAGGTGCGGTGTTCCCGATGGGCTGGTCAACGTCCTGACAACTGATGACGCGGGCATGCTTACCGAGACTCTGGTGGGAGACTCCCGGTTGCGCAAAATTTCCTTCACGGGTAGCACAGGTGTTGGTCGACTTCTGCTTGGTTCTGCCGCTCAAAGAATCTTGAATACATCGATGGAGCTTGGCGGAAACGCCCCCCTGATTGTCTGTGATGATGCAAATATTGACACCGCCATTGAAGGGGCTTTTATTGCCAAAATGCGCAACGCCGGGGAGTCGTGTATTGCTGCAAACAGGCTTTATGTGCACGACTCAATTTACGACGAGTTTTGCCGCAGACTGGTGGAGCGATTCGTTGATCTGAAAGTGGGCAATGGTCTCGAAGATGACGTGGATGTCGGCCCCATAATCTCTCGCAAGGAACTGGAAAAGCTGCAGGCCATCGTTGCTGAGGCCGTGGAAGACGGTGCTGTCGTCGAAACTGGTGGCACAACCCTTTACGAAAAAGGATTTTTCTTCGCGCCCACCGTGCTCAGTAATGTCAAACCGGGTGCCCGCATTCTGGATCGGGAAGTGTTTGGTCCTATTGCACCTCTGGTGCGTTTCCGGGATGTTGAATCGGTTATCCAGCAGGCTAACGATACTCCTTATGGCCTGGCCGCCTATGTTTTCAGTAAGGATGTGGGTAAGGCTATGCGAATTGCACAGAGGCTTAACGCAGGGATTGTTGGGGTAAACCGTGGCTTCGTATCCGACCCGGCCGCTCCGTTTGGTGGAATGAAGCAGAGCGGTATAGGCCGTGAAGGTGCCCAGGATGGCATAAAGGAATTTCTGGAAACCCAGTATATAGCGACCTCATGGTGAACACTGTTTTGGTGTTATTCAACGGCCTGACTGCTGCGGGCCGTTGAGCGATAGATGTGTTATATCGCTTTCTCGGCTTGCCGCTTTGCCCCCGTTTCGGGGGCTTCGGCAGGATGGCTCACAAGCAACTCAGTGAGCCAAGACCCGCGAAAGAAACGCCTGAGTCCTTTCGTTCTGAGGGTTGTCGAACAC
>Ga0307979_1000914_pt1 | contig 20875 bp, 21 predicted proteins | sample OrgLakmetage1058_FD_201833 | JGI IMG/M metagenome (GOLD analysis project Ga0307979, IMG submission 201833) | Saline water microbial communities from Organic Lake, Antarctica - #1058 | ecosystem: Environmental > Aquatic > Non-marine Saline and Alkaline > Saline | place: Antarctica: Organic Lake...
AGAGTGTGCAAATTGGCGGCCGTAGGCCAAATGATACATAAATATGATGAAATTATATGCTCCATTCATCAGGGAGGCCACCCTGCGAGTCACCATGACCCTCCGGTCGGAGGGCCATGGTGGGGACACGTCCATTGTTCCACTGAATGAATGGCGATTTCCAATATTTCTTGGTTTCATAACGCTACCCCCTCGACAAGTCGAAAGTCCCAAGGAGTGACTTGAGGCGCAGTCGCTCCAACGTGGCAAAGAAATCAAGAAATATCAGGGCACCATCCCTCGCGTACAAATATTTATATTTCGCCTGTTCTCTGCGCCTGCCGCTCTCACCTGTGACGCCCCACATACCAAAATATGGAAACGAAATATCCAGCCGGATTGCTGGAGAAACAGCGCGCGGAACGCTAATGTTTCGCTTCTCGAAACCAGAAACGCCCTGGGGGGCGCTTTTTGTGTTTCTTAAAGACGAAACACGCACAAAATCCAGGTTTGTTTCATATGTTTCCATTTTCCTGTGTTTCGACTTCGACCCTACCGGGCACAGTTCGTTGTTCTTTGTGCTCTGACCGGACTAAGAACCGTGCAACCGTCCTACTACTTAGCGCTCAAGCTAACTCTTATAAAAGGCTAGCACCAGGGGAATCCCAGTAGAACGTATAGCAGAACTAGAAATGCCCGTTGATTTGTTTGAAAATTGCCGTGGCTTAGTGCATTGATCTTATAGTAGCATAGGAATTCACCGTCTCGTCCTCAAGCTCGGAACTGCCTCGTCATGGGCTCTGGTGCGAGCTCAGGGGGAGGCGGTGCTCCTGCAAATCAGGGAGGCATGCTAGACGTTGCACCAGTTGCACACATGCTGGGAAAAATGTACCAGGTTCTCTAAATTTCATTACTTAGGCATTTGCTAGCTTTTTATGAATGTATATTGTGTTTCTTTTGTTGAAAAAGATTGAAAGGAGGTACTAGCATTTCACGATATCCTCATTGTGGCCTGCATTCTAGATGATGGATGGCGAAAAGTGGTTTAGCAAGGATGGCTGGGACAATGACGACTTCGAAAATGGGCTGGGCGAACCTGACTTTACGGAGTATATCGGCCTCGGTGCGTTAGAGGAAGAGAGCTGTTGGGGTGGCTGGATGATTAGTCGTTGCATTCAAATATGAATGCAAGTAGCTTGCGCAACAGCATAATTAGACCACTGGATGATGAATGGCATGCTCCTGTGACTGATTATTTCGCTCGTCATTGTTCTTGCAAGGTGTCAACAAGTACACTGACGTGATTCGCATAAGCCTCCCGAGGAACAACGTGGGCGGCGTGCTACCGTACACAGAGAAATTCGTGGCCACCATGGGAGAATTGCGCACCATCGACTTCGAAAGCAACCGCATTGGTATTACAAATTGTATGACATCTTTTTCTTTACTTTGATTTATCTCTCTTTGAAGCCCACAGTTAGGCGAACTCTTTCTCCTGTTTTGAGTGCGTTACATTTGAGTGCTACTCCCCCTCATCAACGAGGGGTTTGTTTCCCGTAAAAAAAAACGCGTTTAATGACTTCCACTTTCTTCCAATCTCTTGGAAAATTGGTCACGTTATTTTTATGCGGCAGGCGGCACTTTTCCTCCTTCGTGGTGCATGATGAAGAATTTAACGGATTTAAACCTTTCACGGAACGGTGAGCTCTTCTTCTCTATCTTTCATTGTCAAAATGTTCGCGTGAGTTCCAACACTGCGAGATTTCCTGTGCTTTAATCACTTCATTTATATGTTCTGGGGGCTTTCTAAATGTTACTCGTTGCTCTTTTCATTGTCATGAGCATTGCCATCCAATAAGCGCTGCCTCGTTGAGTTCGCCACTCTATTTATCACCCAACCTTCATCCTCTGGCTGCGGTGCTTCACCCTACAAGGTCTTCGAGGCGGGTTTCCCGACGGGATTGGAAACTTGTCGACTCTAAAGAAGCTCAAATTAGGGCAGAACCAGTTTGGCGGCAAGTTGCCTCTGACTCTGAGCAAGCTCACCAACTTAACGCGGCTGGAGCTCCATCGGAACCGCCTCGCTGGCACGCCGAACATGCTGGGGTGAGATGAGAAATGAAAGAAGAACGGGAGTTGAATCTTTCGAAAGTCGAATACAATAATATGGCGAATGGTTATGCATGGATGCATAAGCAATGAACTGATTTGCGGAACTAACGATTAGGAAGGGAAAGGAAAAGAAATCGAGAGAAAGCATTGGATCTCTCCTTGGACTTCACCAGAAAAAGCTGGAAGTCAGCTGCGTTGCGTGGCTTCAATAAACTCAAAATGTGTTTATCTTTTCGCTCTCTGTGCTCCATCATTTCAGCAATCTTGCTCACCTGCACACCTTGAAGATCAACGAAAACTTGTTCACTGGCGAGTTGCCGGACTCGTTCGTTCTCCTCGAAGACATCAAAGAACTGTGCGTTAATTATATTAGACATCGAGAACGAACCTGCCTGTGAATTTAGAGTGAGCAAGCTTGGAAAAACATGTACTCTCTAACCTTCTCTTCAACACTCTCGGTATTCAGTATTCATAATTGATGCGCACAAGTACTTTGATTCAAAATCTTTCGCTAACTTCTATACATTTGAGTCTCTCATGTTTGCTTTTCCTCCCGAATTCGGTTCAAGTCACAATAATTCATCTGACACTACTGTGGCAGGTACTTCTTTTCCAACAAAATGACGCTCTTTGCCAAGAAGCCTCGAGCACCAAGCTACGGCGCTATCATGGGCTCGCGAGAATTATCAGCGCAGAATCTGAAAGTGTTGGACGTGCTACGCAAGCGATGTCACATTCTCGTCATGCTCGAGGAACAGGTAAAAACAGCTGCTTTATTCCTATTTCTTGAAGATCAGAGGTGGTGGTTGTAAGTGGTCGGAGAGGATTGTCATGAGATTTGGCGCTCAAACAGTCTTGAAATATGATGAATTAAATTGCTCCATTTTAGCCTCGCGCATGTTAACATCCACTCTCTGCATGCGTGTACATCGTTCTTGTGCGGCTGATGCAAACAGGTGGGAGACGGCGGGTTCATCGCTGAACGTTTACCGCCGCGGGACGTGTGGCCGAATCAACCGCATTTATACGGGAACGGCTTCGTGTCGGAGAAGATGCCGAGCCACAGCAAAGAATATAACGCCCATTTGGCAAAAATTCGCAACGAAGAGCGCGACGTGGATACCCTTTCATAGCCCCCCCCACACACACACACACCTCTGGTCCTTTCCCCTCGCTGTATAGTAGACGAGCTGAATGTATCTTGTATATGCGCTAAACTCATAACTCATATAGGCCAGTGTTGCTTACATGCACATACAATTATTATTATCCTAGCTTTTTCGTAAATAAAAATATATTTTACAAAAGGAAAATCGTGTAAGGTACAAGACAAAGCGCAGCCGAGTCGAAGTTCTTCTACTTCTAGGTAAAACCTATAATGAAGATTATTTCTTTTCTTTTTCTGGTTGGGTTTGAGTTTGAGTTTACATTTACGTCTTTATTACTGGGGAGTGATAATACTAACCAACCTAAACTGGTCTCGTATCTAATTTTGCCTGACCCAAGAGAATTTGACGTCCAATTTCACGGCCCTGCGGCCCCGGGAATGGAAATCGAATTATATGAGATATGTATGAATAAAATGGAACAAAATAAATAGAACGGATATGCGTGCGCTGTGAAGGAGGTTGAATTTGAGGCTCACGTCTTACTTCATATCAGCTGCACGGCATTCATCGCCAAGACTTCAAGAGAGATAGCCGTGCATAGGTCAGTCTTCAGTGCCCAGCAGGATGAGCGCCAGTATTCTTGGAGTTGAGCCATTGCTCAAAGCCCGCAGCAAAAGCTTTGGTTGCGCGAGCTTGATCGGCTGACTTGGCAACCACTTCTCCTTTGGCTGCTTCCAATGCTGCGAATGTTTTACGGTACTCCTTTTTCGCACTCTTGAGCGCATCCCGCAAGGTTGCGCTTTGCGTGTCGTCATCTCTCTCTACAGCAGTGGTAGTGGTGGCTACTGTGGTTCCGAGTAATGTTGTCGAGGAGTTTTCGCTCAAGTCATTCACAATGCTGCTGCTTTCTTTCCCCGAGGTGCTTCGATCATTAGGCTGTGGAGGTGGTAGGAGTGGTTGTTCTTGAGTAGCCTGCAGTGCGTCAATGCGCAGCTTGTGTTGATTCACTGCTGTGGCCAAGCTTGTGGCCTTGCGCTTCGCCTCTTTTAGTGCCTCTCGCGTAGAGCGCACTTGTGATTCTGCTTCCCGAGCCGACGCACCTCCAGCTTTCAAATACGCTGCCAGTTGCTCAGCGTTACTGCTAGTAGTGCTAGTATTGCCAGGAGGTGCGCCGCTGCTGCTCCCCCGTGCAGTGTGACTATCCAGATGAACTGAGGTCTTACTGCCTGGAGTTTCATCAGTGCTCGCACTTTTCATAGGCGTTGAAGTCCTCTCTCCATTCTCACAGCACTCGCCTGCTCTCTCTGTCTCGAACCCTAGGGCAGCAGCGGTGCCAGACGGTGAAGGCCGCCCGCGTAAACGGGCCGAGGAAAGGGGGCGATTGAACCGCTCGTTCAAGTTCTGCCGGGGTGTGGAAGTGGTGTTTACCCTAGACGTGTTATTGTTGCCAGGTAATGATGCTGAAGGGCTAGTGTTGAGATTCAAGACAGTATTTACTTGCACTTCTTCGTTATGACTTTGACTTCCTTGGCCATCTTGATTCGCTACTGCTGCTGCCTCTCCTTCAGGCTCTGCCAGAACTTGGGAGTCGAATTTCATGTCATTAGATACGTCGTCAGCACGAGTTCTATTAGTAGCGGTGCTGCTGCTGCTGCCTATCGCCACTGGAGAGGCTGCAACAGCTGCATCATCATCGCCCCGCATACGAGCAAGATGGGCCTCTGCATCTTCTCTTTGCAATTGCGCTGCGAGCGCAGCATCATCTGACATGCCCCAGACATCTTGATCGTCACCTCTTGCTTCATGACCAGGTGGGCTCTCTGCTACCCTTCTTGGAGATTGTGGCTGAGATGGGCTCTCGCGCTGCGAGCGATTTGCAGATACGGGTTTCTCGGGATTAGGTGTTGAAGAAAACGGCTGATTTCGTCTTCTTTGAGCCGATGCAGTACTCGTATTGTCCTGTGACGACGGACGCGGGGTGCTGTGACTGCTGCTGCTGTTGTTGTTGCTTCTGTTGCTGCGATCGCCCACATTGCCAGAGCTAGAAGTATCTTTCACCGTATTTAAGCTTGGAGAACTTCCTGGTCGAAGCTCCGGCCACTGTGATGCTTCATCACTCCCCCTGCGTTGCTTCTGGTTGGAGGTGTCGCCAACTGCTCTATCGGTGGGCGAATTCGACGCACCAGACTCACCACTTCCTGAAGTTACTGCTGTCCCTACCACTGCTGCTACAGCAGCTGCTAGACGATCTGATCCTGCATCGCCATCTTCTCTCCTCTTTGTCGCGCTACCATCTACTTGAACTGCTATGCTTCTATCGTCACCTGTGCCGTCGTCATTACTGAGGTCTCCTGCACCTGCGGCCACACGAGCAACATCACGCATCACTTCTAGCGCCCGTGCGGTGCACTGCCACGACGGCAGCATGGGGACACTGGCTTGCCCTAATATAAAGGCCCCCACTGCTCGCCGCAGCGCTTCGTCGTCAGAGTCACTCAACTCAACCGTGTGGGTCATGCCATCTTCTGAGAGTGTTTCACTGCTCGACACTTGCATTGGTGGCCGCATTACGGGTGTAGTTAGCGGTGCATTCAACGGTGCAGAAACGACAGCGCCAGACTCGTAATGCGTGTCATCGTTGCTGCTGCTATTGTTGCTACTGCTGCCGCCAGCATTATCAGGGCTGCTGCTGCTACTACTACTACTACTGTTGGCAATACCACTACTGCTACTACTACTACTACTTTGGTCTTCGGCAGAATGCCGTACTGCAGCCACAGCAGATGTTACTGAGGACTGAAGGACGCCTGCGGCCACAGCATCATGCATGACCAGTTCGTCCTGCAGAGCGGCTACGAGCTTCTTCAGGCGCGCTACTTCCACTGCTAGCGCGCCTCCGCCCATGTAATTGCTGCTATTGTTGCCGTTGTTGTTGGCCTTCCACTGGTCTCGGTTGACTTCTGGAGCGGTGACTACTTGGCCCATGCGATGCGCAAATTGAAGGGTGGCTAAAGTTTGGTCCGTGTGCTCAACCGCGGGCCATACGCACGCTACGAGTGTCGTGCGGCAATTGCCGCCCAATGAGTCCTTCAGTAAGTGCGTCAGTTTACTGCGCCGGTAAGGCACATGTAGCGCAGTCGTGGCTGCAGGGTTAGTGGCAGCACTGCTAGCAACAATACCATTGCTTCCGCTGTTGTTGCTGCTCGAGCTCGTGAGCGCAATGACGACTTGTTCGAGTGCACTCAAGCTCTTGTTGATGAACGCTGCTTCTCGCAGAACGAGTCCTTTCGCTGCGGTGCGCTCTGCCCGCTCGCTGCCCGCCAAATCCACGAGATGTAGTTTTGACCGCACAGTGCCACTGTTGTTGCGGTTCGCAGCCCCATTAGGGCTTGAAGTTGAAGACGGAGACCCCGATTTGCTAGGTGTAGGTGGAGCAGGAGCTAGGGTGAGGTAAATGGTAAAGACAAAGTGGGCGCGAGAACTGCGAGCGTTGAGCGCGTGAGCCGCTAGCGTACGGTTGGCCTGAGATTATGAGGCAAAGATCGCGTAAAGCCGAAGCATGTGAGAGAAATTGTCGCCTTTAATCAATTTCATTCGAAGTACAAGAAAAATATAAATGTAGTATTAGACAACTCTTCTCGTAGATGCGGGGAAAACTTCAGTGCCCACTTTAAATATCACCTGTGCTTCCTCCAGAGCTTCCAGTGCTTCGTCTTCCGTGCGCACTTGCGCTTTGGCTAGGCCTCGCACATGTGCTAACCCGTCAGCATCTTCCCACACCGCTAACTCGGCGCCCCTCACCCCGGCTGCACTCCCCGCTACACCCGCAGAAGGAGCAGAGTTTGCGTGCATAGACTGGTCGTTGGCACCGGATACGCTAGCATCTTTGGTGCTATTGAAATAATTTAATACATGGCTGCCACCTCGCCTTCGTGCGGTGGCCACGGCAGGTGTGAGGCCCGTGCCACGGTCCCATTTCGCAGGTCCTGCAGTCTCTGGCGGCGGTGGCAAAAGCATCTCGTAGAGCTGCTCGTTGTAGCACTCAAGCGCGGAAATTTCCACCTAGCAGCAGAGTTGGAAGTTTATAAATTTTGCTATAGGTACCACGTTAAGCTTTGACGCACTTAACTCATAGCCTATGTCTCTACGTAGAGAGAAAGAAGGATTCTAGCTACTTAGGTAGGGGCTACCGTAGCACGGTCGCGTAGCCCACGCCGAGAAATCAGCTGAAAGACAGCGCCCATTGCCCTTGCGCAGAGGCCACGGTCAGCGGTACCATAGGTAGTGGCAGCTTCATCGGGCCCAAACATCGTGTGCGACTTCCCTGCGCCCGTTTGCCCGTAAGCTAGCACCGTTCCGTTGAAGCCGTCAAGAAGGGACTCTACCAGCGGGAGCGTAGTCGCAGTAAAGCACTGCTGCTGTGTAGCCGCTCGCCCCAGCACATTTCTAAATTCGAAGTTGACGTTTCCACCGCCGTTAGCCACGCGAGAGGGCACTTGTAGAGTAGTGCCGTGCTCTTCGAGGCCATAGGATGTGGTGTCGTGGCCGAGCGGCCGAACTCGTGCGTGTACCTCCACGAAGGATTTCGGCATTCTAGATCAGGGCTAGCCCGCCTAAGGCGTAGAAATTATCGACTATGATTGCTACACAACGCTGATCCTTATGTCCTCATAGGGCTGCTCTAGGAAACACGTAAGAATGCCCTTATGATGAGCTGGAATTGCTGAAACAGCTCAACTGTTTCTCGTTCAGCTTCTTGCTTTTCTTTCTTTTTCTTCTTCTGCATGATGTGGACCACCCAGATAAAAAGCCAAGTGCAGTTGCAAGTTTTGAGACAGGCCCGAAGGGCGAAGGGCCGGAATTAGAAGTTACAGGTTTTCAGGGTGACAATAGACGAGAGCTCTCCGAAGCCGCTTCCTACTTTTAATCTCCTACGCGGATGTAAATAAGGAGATGTCGTTATAAGCCAAAATAAATCTAAATCTATTCATTGCAGATAAGTATGAGGCAATAGGCAATGGCAAACTGTTGCGGAAACAGGGCCCAGGGCCAGGTCGCCCACAAGTTCCACAAAGATACGCCCCGCACTTCACCTAGAAGTCTCAGAAAAGTTTTCGACATCCCGTGAAAGGTGGAGTTGAAGAATTCCCTATCCCGCTTGCGAAAGGCGCCCTGCAGTAGGCTCGTCCCATGGCAGCAACAGCAACACTGCGAAGTTAAGAAATGACAATGCCGCTGCTGCGGTCGCCTGGTTGGACTTGACCCTGAACACTGCGCTGCCGCTCCAGACTCTGCTGAGAAGGGTGCGTCATGTAAGCATAATCATGCTTCGTGGAAGCATCCGGTCTTTTCGAGGGCCAGCTGACGATGGCAGCATTGGTGACAAAGTTGTAGTCTCGCCCTTGGAGGTCTCGGTCTCGCAAATTCTGAGAGCGCAACGGATTTTCGCGCACTTCTGTGCTCCCAAAGAGCCGGCCCTGAGTGTCAGGGCGAGGCCCCGGTTGACACCGTTTCTGCTGCATGAATTTCGTTTCGTTGCGGTCTAACCATTCTTCGTTGGCGTGGAAAGGGTTGAAACCGTAGCGCGGCTCTAGGCCTGTGATCAAATGCAGCCGCTGCTTGCGCCCTTCGGCGTGTATGGCAGCACGCTGATCTAAGCTGAGCTGGCGCTGCGCCTTTGCGCCATACACTTCAGAGTTTGGGTTGTTGACGCCGTCTACTCGGCACGCGCCCTGAGGGTGGCGGTTTTGCAGGAGCTGCCCGAGCCGCCGGCGCTGGAGCTCGGCTTTTTTCGACATGTTGGCCGCAGCCATTTGCTGGTACTCCGAAGTTTGAATGGCGCGGCGCTCTTGCGGTGACATCACGTAGCGCTTCAAGGTGCCCATGCCTCCCGCCACTGGCACGATCGAAGAGGTCACTGACGGGTGCGTAGGTGCTACACCCACTTGAGCTGGCTGCACCAGCATGTTGCTGAATTTGGGCGGCTGATAGGTCATGGTCAAAGTTCCGCCGCTCCGAGCCACCGAAGCTGCAGGAGCTGCAGGGCCAGCATTCATTTGGCAATCAATCTGCTCGGCAGTGTTGGGCACTGCTGCGATGCCTTCGCCAGCGCGTGAAACGTTCTCAAAAACTCCGCCAGGCAATTGCGTAGTCGTGTACATCGCTTGGGAGCCAGCGAGAAGCACCTTCCCATTCACGCGTGGGTCGACGTTGAGCCTACTAAAAGCCTTTGGGTTCACGGAGAGTCCGTCCCAGGACAACGAAGGGTCGTATACAGTTTGCGGCCTCAGGCTATGCGTGCTTTCTTCTACTCTTACTGCATTTTCGGCAGTGACCATCGGTGATGCGCTCGCACCACGGTCGGCACAAGAGCCTGTCCCCCATTGGTTCGAGCTGTCCAAAAACTTGGAGATGCGATCAGGGTTTACGCTTCGTGTTTTATTCGACGGGGCTGTTCGAACTAAGCGACCGGCCGGCATTTGAGCTTACGTTGTCAGAGGGCTAGACCCACGCTATGATTATGCTAATACAGCCACACGGCGCTTGATTACTTGATCACACTTATTTGGCGCTGTTTTCTCCCTAATGAGATACTCTGACAATGCGCGGGTCGGCCAATCAAAAGGCGCCTCATCTCAGCTGCGGAATGCGGATGCTCAGCTACTCGGAGAGTGGCATCTTTTAGTCCTATTGCTAGAACCCCTTTCACCGCCAGCTTTTCTATGGTCTTCCTCAAACTAGAATTATGATAAACTATTCATTCTGTGCTTTCAGGAAGTCTCGCGGCCTCGAGCAGTAGACTCCATATCTTGAGAGGCTTGGCGAAGGCTTTGTATCCTTATCTTAGCCATGCCATTGACGAGGCTCCCCGCTGGGCTCGTGTTGGCAGACACAGGCAAAGGCGGAGAAATTGTCGTTGAAGTGTTTGAGAACGAGCGATGGGGTTTATCTGGATGGGGAACCCCAACGTCTTTCGTAACCGGTACGTTGTCTGGCTAGGAGGCGATGTAATCGCATAAGAGCATTGACTGTTCGTATAGCTCTATCAATCTCTCCTTCTCACCATGCTCAACTGCGGCAGAGGTGCGCACTTTGTTGACCGCTAGCTTCGTCGTATTCGAAAGAGCGCGTTGAACTTAGTTAGGGTTGCACTCATTGGTTTTGTCTTGTGCTTCACGTTATTCCTTTTGTCGGTGCCACAGCGGACCGCGCTCGCTACAGCAGTGAAGACGGTCAAGTGGGCGTGCAAGCAGCGAGCTTGGACGAACTCGATTTGCCAAATGTGGCGGGCGAACTCGAGTGGGTCGACGCTAATTGGCGGCTGGACAGCGGCTTTGACGTGGGCTGCGACGCGGGCGGGTGGAGCTACGCGCTGGAGTGGTTCTTTCTGAGCCGAGGCCATGCCGACGAGCGAGACCTTTCCAACGCCGACAACTGCTTCGTGCGGCGACGGCGTTGGCTCCGGCGGCTGCGGCGACTCACGCCCGACGAGTGCGCAGCTGTAGAAGCTGCGCGCGTGCAAGAAGCTTTAGCTTTAGCTGCAGCAGCGCGGCACGAGGAGGCCCTAGCAGCGGAAGCCGCCGAAGCCTTGCGACGCGAAGAAGCGGTGGCCAACCGCTCGGCGCTAGCGTTGGACACGTGGCTAGAGCGGCAAATGGCCAGCAAAGAGATGAAGCCGCGGAAGGACACCAAGTCGTCTACTATTGCCGGGCCGCACTCGAAGCGAAAGGGCCATCGCGAACGGAATCAAGGTGATGTTGGTGCCAGTGACAACGCGGCAGCGGACGCTGCGCCAATGGAGGTGGAGGTGCGGCTTCGGCCGTCAAGCATGCACGAGACGAAACTGAGCGTAAAATTACGGTACCATAGTACGGCGGAGACCGTGTATTTGCACCAATGGTTGCGCAGTGGGGCGCCGGGAGCAGACACCGGAGGAGGGGGAAGCGCGAGCCAGGAAGGGGTGCTCCAACGAGGCTTGCAAGAGTTTCAGAAGCGGCACCCGCGCGCGCCTTGGGTGCCAAGCTTGGGCGCACTCCTGGTGCAAGTTAATGATGCGCCGCTGAATGGCATGTCCTTCCAGGAAATTGTCGACACCATCAAGTTTACGAGCGCAGCCGAAAACGGCGGGTTGAGGCGGGTCCGACTGCGCCAGCCTCCGCCAAGCAACGCAGCCTCCTCCCCTCTAGAGACCGCGGCCCAACTCGCGGCCGAAGTGGCTGCGGATTCGAGTAGACCGCCCCGGCGTATTCACGGCAGCAGTACAGCTGCTGCTGGTGGTACATTGCTTGAGGACAAACCTCTGTCAACGCCCCCCTATACCAGCCGAGTCAAAGTGGTGGAAGTGAAAAGCGAAGCAGAGGCCGCTCGGCGCGCAGAACGGAAAGCTAAAAAGCGGGCCGAGAAAGAGGCTGCCTTGGCCCGCGCTGGAGCCGAATCGATTCAGCCTGCGGCAGCTGCAGCTGCTACAAGTAGAAATGGTGCATCTTCTCCCTCGGGGGTGGAGCCAGCCTCACCGCCACTAGTTGCAGCAGCAGAAAAGGAGGAGGAGGATCCAGTCCAGGCACAGGCCCGCGCTGATGCCCGCGCCGCTGCGAAACGAGCGTTGGATGCGGCGGCCCGCGAGCGCGAAGTAGCTGCCCTCGTGGCTCTAGTCGCGGATGCCGAAGCCAACGATGACGCCACTGATGAAGTGGTAGCTGATAGATTAGGAGGAAGAGATGGTGGAGGTGGACTAGCGGGAGACACAACTGACGTGTTTGACGACCAATTGATTTTAGACGAGGAAGACTTTTGCAATGCCAACTTTAGAGAGATGGGAGCACCAGCGGCTGGAGCAGGAGCTGCCACCGCCACTCAATATCCACTTCCACCTGTCAGCAATGGCAAGAAATCTGGCTTTTCTCTGACGGGCTGGGTGAAGAGTCGAGCTACTGCAAAGGTTTCTTTAGGAGGAGCACCAGGAGGAGCAACGACAGCAGGAGCAGCCGAACTTTTACCACCAAATGTTCGAGCTAGTAGTAGCAGTAGTTGGATCAGTGATGGCGATGGTGGCATCGTTAGAGGTGAAGATGATGACGATGAATTTGACGACGATGATGATGGATTCAGCGCAGCAGAAACAGCGGCAGCGCTGGCAGCCAGCGATGCAGCGCTAGGCTTGAGTCTGCAAGATGCAAAGTTCAAAGAAGTGCCTTCAAGGAACGCACACCTTTCTGCCACTACTTCTGAGCTCAATGAGTCTATGGCAGCATCAAATAGTATCAGCCATCACAACAGCAGCAGCGGCAGCAGTGTGTCTAGAAGCATTGAAGTTCGCTTGAGTGACTCTGGTAATGCAGCAACAGATGCTCTGTCGCCCGCCACTTCACCCCCTCGCTCCTTCAGCGCACACGCCAGCCGCGGCTTCGCTTCCTTAGCGCAGTCGGTGCTCGCACCTTTTGGTAACACCAATGATGGAGAAAAAGGGGAAAGCAGCGGCGATAATCTTAACCAAAGCAAGCCTTACCAGTCCTCGAAAAAGGGATCCAACAGTGGAAAGAGCAGTAGCTCAACGGCAAACGTGTTAGAATTGCTGAGTAATTTTGAGGCCGCATCATCAAGTGAAGAAGAAGACAACAATAACAACAATGCAGATAAAATGTCTTCAACGACAGCATCTGCTGTCTCAGCCCAATACGAAGATACGAGAGAACCATTTACCACGTCAACGCAAGCTGAAAGGCGATCCATCAGCAGCGGCAGCAGTTTATTTGGTGGGCTCACGAGCACTATTTCTATGATGGGTCTTACTATAGGTGGCGCTACCACCTCTCAAGATAAAAGTCCTAGGCCAGTGTCGCCGCTGCCTAGCAAAAATAGTGTTCTTCATCTCTCAGAAGGAGCTTCCCTGGCTGAACGACCGTCTACGCCGCCTTTGCCGGATGATAGCACCGATAACAATGAGGTTGACGTCATCAGAAATGGTCAAACTGGCAGGGATGGGCGCCGCCGCCCTCAGTCGCCACAATCGCCCGTCCTGCATGCACGAGGAGGCAGCAAAGCAATCAAGCGAGGTGGCTTGAAAAAGCTTACGGGTTCCTCGCTGGCGACCTCGGATCGGGTGGGGAGTGCGCAAGTGTCCAGCGCTGCGTCAGTCATGCTTTCCAAGCATGCACCGCTGGTGCGAGGGCGGCGCGCTGGGCTGGCGGAGTCATCACGCGTGCGATTCAACGAAGACTACAACATGGTTCGTGAGATTGAGCGGCGCCCTGACCAGCGTGGAGATGAGGCTACTAGCGATGATGACGAAAAAGAGGAAGAAGACGAAGAAGACGAGGAGGATGAAATTGAAATGTCAGGCGACGACGATGGCGAAGAAGGTGAAGATAGAGACCACAAAGATGGCCGACTTGACCGTGAGGACTCAGTGGGAGGAAGTAGCGACGAGAGCGAAGATGACGAATTTCCTGAGAGTAACGCTGGCCGTAGCGATAGCGACGGCGATGATGACAATGGCGAAGAGGAAGCAGAAAGTGAAGAAGAAGATAACGATGAAGAAAGCGAAGAGGAGTTGACGGAGGGCTCTGTTCTTTCAACCACAGCTGCTTACGGAGGAAAAGATGACCCGCAGTCGTTGAGTACTCGTCATCCATTGAGCGGTGTTACTTCAGTAGCAGCGGCACGTCCCAAAGGTGTAGGTGCTGTCGCACGACACCGCCGGGGCCCTCCTACCAATAATACTGCCGCCGTCAGTGCGTCGTCGTCTGCTTCAGCTCCTTCCTCAACGGATGCGGGTAAAGCTGAGAAAGGAGGCAACCGACATTCGAAATCGAAATCGAAGGCGGGCGGCTTTACAGCTGGTGTCTCTTCGATGTTTGTTTGACATCGAATTTCACTCGCATGTCCTTGTTGTATTACAGTCAAAGGAGCTACTGATTTTATAGTTTAAAGTCCTTCTTGTTGCTAATACTAATAGTTAATAGAGTATAACACATCTATGACGCGCCCGAGCGCCATAGAAACACCTAGCTAAAAAGATATTTTGACGCGCCCTGTACCCAGAAGCATATAACTTGGTGCGACAAGCACCTCATTTCCAGTTATAGACACTAGAAGCATAACTTAATGTCCATTTTATTCATTGGCCCTGTGTACAAAGGGAATTTTGAACTAACTATTTGCTCGGCCTCTGGAATATGCCTGTGTAGCGCACATAGCTTCATATGCTGATGCATCTAGACATGGCCGCTGAAGCTGAGGTCTATTCGCCACTTCTATGGCTGCTTCCTGGCCCCGAGTAGCCGAGGTGCTGCAGGGGGAACAGACAAAAAAAAGTAAAAAAAGTAAAGAAGTAAAAAGCAACTGGCACAAAAAGGAGTGGTGTTACAAGATTCAAAAGTTATAAGGTGCTAAACAACTCGTAAATAAAGGTAGCTATAAATACAACTGCTGAGAAGAATAATGAATGACGCGCGCACACGCATTCCTACCTCTTTGACGAGGTCGTTAACGACAAAGGACACGCCAATAGCCAGCGGGTTTTTGAACAGGTTGAGGGTAATGCCTCGGTACATGCCGCGGATGCCCTCAGTGGCCCAAATGTGCCGCACCGCTGCGCCAACGTGGCGCTTGCCTATAGTTGAACTGTCGCCAAGGGCCTAGGAAAGAAGCAGTGAAGATAATGAACGAATAGGAAATGGCGAGAATGGGAAACAAATTTTAAATGAGAAACCCAGGACGCCAAAAGAGAAGTTAAATGACTTCAAGAGTTAGCCACAGAGATGGGCACTCTCAACAATTCAGAAAGACTAACTGATAAAGAGAAATTGTGAACTCTCTTAGAGAATCTCAGTACTTGTTGGCGGCGGCGAACAGTGTCGAGGGGGTAAATGAAAAACTCGCTCGCCAGGCCCGCCACGTAGCCACATGTAAACTTGCTCACTGTAGGGTTGTCCCGACAAGCCGGCACTTTCGCCAGCAGCGGCTTCAAAGTTTCAAACACGCCAAAGCCCAGCGCGCCTCTGGGGCCCGCCCCCACCAGCGTGGCCGCAAACCCACGGTAAAATGACGAGAAGCCCTCGGCGCGGTACATGTGCACTGCGGAGGTGAGAAAGGAAGCTCGGCCCGTCGTGCTCGCTTCGGTGCGCACGGAGAGCCGCACGCGCATGGTATCGAGCGGGTGGGTGATAAGCGTCGTGACAAAGAGAGTGGCGTAGCCGGCCCAAAACCGTGTGGAAAATGACCGCTTTACTTTGCAGCTACCATTGCTATCTGAATGCCCTCCGCCTGCCACAACATGTTACGAGCAAAGAATGCACAGAGCTTAAACTCGTCAAATGCAAGAAGGTCCTGCATAAAGATATATCAGAATATAATACGATGGCATAGTAGTCTTTTAAAAATGTATTTCGTTGATTGAGGTTGAGAATGGTGCGATCAAAACGCTTGGGGAACATCCACAACGCACCGCCTTGTAAGACGAGCACGTAGCGTTCGAACTTCGGGTATAAAGTGAATGAAATCATGCTGTGTGGAACGTTGCGATAAATGGCTGCCACAGAGCCATTGAAAAAGCCACGGAAGCCGAGCTTTTGCACCGTGTCTTTCAAAATGGTGCGGTACGGAATGGGGCTGCCGCCTTCTCCCACTTGCCGGATCCATTTCACTCGTTGAATGGGCTGTTTCGCGAAAGTAGCTGCGAAACCCGACAAGGCCCCGGATGTAGAAGTAATAGCTGTGTTGGTGTCGGCGCCAATTTTGCTGCAAAACGCTGCAAAGGGCAGCGGTGTAGTCCGGCTAGTCTGAAGTTGAGCTTCATCGGAGTTTCTCTCCGGCGGCGGCATTGCAGTAGTGACGTGTGAGCACTTTGAGCACCCCCTACAGAGTCTCCATAACAGCTACGATAATTAAGTCGTATACTTTTCACTTCAGCTGTTTGAATATAATGTGCATCGCGAGATTGTAATGAACTCCTTGACAGGCAGGTAGCAGAGGAAGGTGAAGATGAGAAGATGGAGTACGAAGTGGTGGGCCTTTTAAAAATACGTCATTGCGTAGACAAAATACGTCAGTAAAAACGCCAGTTTTGTAAAACGAGATTGCGTTATGTGCCCCTGCCCCTTCCCTTTGAATGTGCCTTGTTCTGTTAATGTACTGATGTATGTGATGTGTGCTCGACACGTCTAGTTCCTTGGGGTTATACGGCGGCACTGAGCTCCATTCAGGCTACGCGAGACTCGAAACTCTTCTCAGCAGAACCCGGGTTCAGAACCCGCTACTCATCGAACTCCTTGGAAATGCCCTTCGTTTTTGGCGCGTTCTCCAAGGCCCTACCCCAAGTCATCTGTGAATAAGCATTCGTTTTACAGCAACTCCCATGGCGTCCGTCTCATGATGCCATTCCAATGCTATGAATTAACTAGAGACCTCACTGCTTTGGTGACGGGTTCTGCTGCGCGGTCTAAAGTGACTGCAGAGGCTACAAGGACGCCACCGGTGAAGTGGTAAGGCCTCCATGAACCTAACGGCCCTCGGACGTTGTAGAACCCCAACATATGGTGGGACACAAGGCTGTTAGCAGCAGATGAACGCACGGCTAAGCTTTGCACTGTAGAGCAGGCCGAGCACTGTGGAAAGAACCGCTGAGTTACTGTGCGACCGGTAAGACGCCGCCAGAGGTGCTTGTTCTGAAGGTTCACGTACTTCACCGGCGGCATGTGGTCGGCAATCCAAGAATGCACCGTGCCGCGCAACAGCCCTGACTTTGCCGCGGCACTCGCCCTTGTTAATTCAACGCGCTTGGCACCGCAGGTGTGGCAGCCAAAGGTGCGGCCGAGCTTGGCTAGCGTGCGCCTCTCCATGTCGGTCGCGTACGCTAAGGTCGCAGGTAAAGACGCACCCTGAGTGTAGGCATGCAAGAGAAAGAAATTAAAATATGTGTCAAAACTAGCTGAGCGAACCCTCAATTCGGTAGCACGTTCGCCCACGCACACGAAGTCCACCTGTACCTTCAAATGTCTACCTCCAACAAGAGAGAGAATGGCAATGAAGAGAGTGCACAACAACAGTGTGACGCACCTTTCGCGCGAATGCACCTAAGTGCCGTACGCTAGAGGGACTGAACGACAGCCGTTGCCCGCCAAGAGCAGCAAAGAGCGCTACGCCAAGCACTGCCGCCGTCGCTCGGCCACTATGCCGCTTCTCCTCTTCTTTCGCCCACGCCCACGCTCGCCTCGCAACACCAACGCCTTCAGCTGGTAGAAAATCTTCTAACGCATCCCCAGCGGCTCGAAGATGCCGCGTCGTGTGTGATTGGGCGCTTAGAGCGGGCGGCCACACGAGGCCGTGGTGAGCAGCGGCGTTGGATAAGACGGTCGAAGCCCGACGGCAACGCGATGACAAGTCACAGAGAAGTTCAGCGGACTCCCATGACGCCAAGGCACCTATGATAATTAAAATACAGTAGGCGACTGATGATTGAATGTGAACGTACCCTCGGAATGCCTAGGAGCTCACCTCCAATTACTGTCACAAAGCTAGCAGCAGCAGCCATTACAGGCCGGCCGGTGCTTATCTTCAAGCCACATTGAATGGTTTGGCTCAGGCTGGCGACAACATTGAACGTAACTGCTGCAGCGGCAATTCCTAAAGCGTCTTGCTCCAAAGTCTGGCCAACAAATCGTCGTTTGAAATTAAGCGTTAAAAGAATAAGTATCGCGATCATTTAGTCAGTGACTTGATCACAATCTTTCGTAGAAACTGTTAGTGAACGAGTCGAAGGAACGGTGGTTACCGGGCGGTGCATCATCGACCAAATGAGAGGCAAGCTGAGCAAAATGAGAGCTTCCGCGATGTTCCCGATCCAGCACAATGTGTGAGCAAATGCCCTGAGGCCCTGAGAAGCTGAAGCAAAATGAGCAAACACCTTCTAGGAACGAATGATCGAATGACCGACGTCGACGAAACAGGCAAAACAGTTGATAGTTGATAGTTGAAGGTGAAAGAATACAATATTAGAGTCACCAAACGTTGGCGTCGCTCGTTGCTCGTCGTCGCATCTCGCAAGCAACAGCAAACTGAATTCTCATCATCGGATCATCCGAGTATCGGCTCCTCATCCAGTTGCCTTTCTTACCTGTATCTATCGTTAGCGGGCTCTGCTTTCACGAGTAAAGCACCTAGCTCAAGGTTAGATCATCAAATCATTGGGCAGCTCCATCTTGTTTCCCGGAAGAGACAAATCTATCGTGGCGATTCATAGATCGACGAAATGATATCTGAAAACGTTCCTGCCGCGATTGTGGTCGAGACTACACCGCAACCTGCGGCAGAAACCGCAGCGTCCACGCCTCAAACGACGATTCTCGCAACGGCCGAGGCCACTCACAATCCTAGTGCTAAGTTGAGTAAAAGCAATGAAGCCGCATCAGGATCAACGGCAGCTCAGCCAGCGCTCGCTCCACTAGCAGTACCATCGTCGTTGTCATCTGCTCAGCCCACGCTTCAGCCGAAGGGTTCATCACTAGTATCATCGCCCAAGGCCTCGCCATCTCCTTCAATGCAGCGCATCAATGAAAAAGCTCCTCTGCTAGCGACGGGCTCAAGGACTCGGTCGCTTAGCAACGGCTATCAGGCAGTGCCGAAGGCAGAGCCTATCGCTAAAAGAGACCCTGCCTCTGCTGCGAAAGCCTCGATCAAGAGCCCTGATGAAGGTGCCGAAGACAAGGAGGACTCCGACGCAAAAGATGCCAAGTTCTTTGCACTGCTGTTTGGCGCATATGTATTCGTGGCTCTCGGGAACCGACTCTTTCAAAAGCTTGAAACCATCCCAATGTACAACTACCCCATGTTTTTGAACCTCTTGTCTACCGTGGTATACGTGCCGGCAAGCTTTGCGTACATCATTCCCATGGTTGGTTTGCATTGTATTTACTCAGCTTTAGATTTCGATATCACCATAAAAAGTTTGCTTCAATGAAAACACTTGAGTTTCGTATTTAACCGTTGACTTGGTTGTCTAATCTAGTCGCCTTGGTAAACAGCAATGACACCAAAGCACTCTGTTCCTTTCTTTCTGATTATGTTATTATGTCTCCTACCATGCTTGTACAGGATTGCCTAATTCAATCTTTTCCTGATTTTATGCCTCTTGTTGCTCACAGGTTTGGTTTGGAGATGCCATTACGCCGGCGCAGCGGGCCATACCGAAACACAAGTTTTTAGTGATGGGTGCACTGGACTCGATTAGCGGCGCCATGCAAATCTTTGCCGTGAACTACATCACCAGCGGGTCCACAATTGTGCTGATCCAGCAGTCCGCTATCCCTATCTCTATGGTATTCATCTAAAAGAAATGACTTTTCTAAGTAAGAGGTTCCGCAGCTCACCTACACACTTTTACTTTACTTTCGTTGTTGTGGTGGTTGACTGTGTAGATGCTCTCCAAAATGACACTCGGAGCGACTTACTCCTGGGTCCAGTATCTGGGCGCTTTCGTGGTCTGCGTCGGTATTTTTGTCGTCCTCGCGCCTCAGGTAAATACTTTAGTCCACGTGTATGGTTAGCATACAAGTAGATGTGAAGGCGAGGTTTACATTCAGATTGTTTCAAGCCTCGAAAACAAGTTTTTGTTTTTTGAAAGTTTCCTATTGCCACATCAACGAAGATTAACCTCTCAATAAAAATAAGAAGACAAATTTTTATTTATTTGGATTTTGTCCGTCGTTCTTGCTTAGTTTTTGGGCGGTGGAAGCGCTGCTGCTGAAGATGGTGCGACACACAACCAAACTTTGTGGTGCTGCGTCATGATGCTGAGTTGCGTGCCCATGGTGCTGAGCAGCGTCTACAAAGAGTCTGCGCTGCGAGGCGAAGATATTGACGTGGTTTACCTCAACGGCTGGATCGCGGTGTTTCAGTTTCTGATTGGTTTACCTTTGCTTTGGCCTTCAGCACTGGCCAGCAACTTACCTCTTGATGACCTCATGCCCAACTTGGTGGACGGCTTTTGGTGCTTTCTGGGTAAGGAAATAATTGAGAGTTAGTGATTTTGTGATGAGTGAATCTTTGAATCTGCTACGCGTGTGCTATAAGTGTGCTCAGGAGCCTTTCTGACATCGATCTCTGCTTTGTTTTTCCAAGGTGTGAACCACATCACTGTAGTCGCACCTGGTAGCATGCTCAAAGTCGACGATTGCGCTTCTGCGCCGTTGTTAGTGACCCTGTACCTGGCCTTCAACTTGGTGTACAACGTGCTCATCATCATGATTCTCAAGTTTGGCAGCGCGAACATCATGTTCATGGGCAGTACTGCCCTAGTGCCCTTGACCAATGCCCTCTTTGCTTGCCAATGGATTCCTGGCCACAAGCCTTTGAAGCTCACTGACTTTATTGGTTTAGTCGTGATTATGAGCGGCATTTGTACCTACCGCTTCGTGCGACGGTGCCCTTGCGAAGCAACTGCCGACGGCGAAGACGATAGTGACGACGAGATGGATGATGACGATGAAGAGGATTTGGAGGACGCGAAGAACATGCACGGAGCAGACAAAAAGCACCGGCGACGGCAGATGACGCCACGAAAAGAAGCGTTGTACTATGGCTTAAACGCAACCACCGAAGTGCTTCAGCCGCTGCTTGAGACGCGCGTGAAAATAGCTCGTCAGCGGCGGCATGCCCTCAAGGCCGTCAAACTGCCAGTG
>Ga0307979_1000916_pt1 | contig 20866 bp, 21 predicted proteins | sample OrgLakmetage1058_FD_201833 | JGI IMG/M metagenome (GOLD analysis project Ga0307979, IMG submission 201833) | Saline water microbial communities from Organic Lake, Antarctica - #1058 | ecosystem: Environmental > Aquatic > Non-marine Saline and Alkaline > Saline | place: Antarctica: Organic Lake...
ATTAAGAAACATGGTAGAAGGGCTAAAAGTATTTTTAAATATGGTCTAACTTTTTTAGCTAATGTTCTACTAAACTCTGAAAATCAATACGATACTGATATATTTCGTTTTTTGTCATGTACTTAGAAAACTAATAGAATTAATATTCTAAGAGACTACGCCTCTCAAATACCTATAATATTTAGCAATGCCAAAATTATAAATATATGTTTGAAAATTGAAGAGCATCCAGAACGAGATATTTTTGATTTAGCGTGGTCAAGATTGTTACAGCGTTATGACATTTATTTAAAAAAGGAAGCAAAAGATAAAGGCATTGTAGTCGTTGATGATACAGATAGTATTAAACTTCAAAACTTGCAACGCAAAATGAGAGTTTATAACCCTATTCCATCACATTTTAGTGAAGGTACTTACAATGCGCCAATAAATAATATATTAGAAGATCCTTTTTCAAGAACTTCAAATCAATCTTATTTTATACAAACAGTAGATGTTATAGCGCATTTATTGTACAGGAAAGAATATCCAAAGGGAAGTTTAAAAAAGTTTGGGTTAGAATATCAATTCAGTAAATTTGAACCTATTCTTTTAAAGAAAGCAAGTAAATTAGATAACTTAGGTATTGTTAGAAAATAAAAAAACCTCAGTTCAAAAACCGAGGATTTTGTTGCGGCCCTATTAAAGCAAACGGTTTTAATCGAGTCGACTTATATCATAAACAAATAAACTGTATTTTTAAATATCAATAAACAACCTAGCAAACAAAAATACAAACAAATGGTCAGATATAACATTAATTTATATTAAAATACAAGAGTAACTATAAAAATATTAGTCAAAATAACCCAACCAGAGCAAGTATTAGAAAAAATTCATGAAATAGGCATGTAATAAAACGTAGGTGAAAATTAGTAAATCCCAGTAAAATAAGTGCTTTTGAGTGTAGGTAGTATTTAACTAAACCATGAATAAAGAAGATATAGACCAACTTATTACAGCATTACAAGCATTACCAAAAGAGATTAGTACTGAAGCTGTTTGTGTGAAAATGTTAATAAGTAAACCTACAGGTTGATTATATGGAAATAGTTGATATATTTGCAGAGAAATTATACGCAGTCAAGCATGCATATGATACAATAGACGTTTATAACAAGTGTATAGAATCTTGGACAGATGTAGAATATGTTCGAGAATTTGTTAAAAAGCATCAGTCAGATATTAAAGGCAAAGACATTAAAAAGTTGTTGAAAATATTATTGAAGATGCAGAAGATATAGACCAATTACTATATGAACTATCATTATCAACCAATGAAAACATTGATGAATTTTTCGCACCTCTTCTTAATAGTGAATACAAAGTCCAATTGCTTTCAAGGCAAAAAGGAAGAATCCACAGGAAAAGTTATACCAGAATTTATGGAATAAAAATTGAATCCAACTGTTTTGTTATTACAGGAGGAGCCATAAAGTTTACCCTTTTTATGGATGAACGAGAACACACCAAACAAGAACTAAAAAACATTGATAAGGTAAGAGATTATCTAAAGGATAACCAAGTTATCGATAAATACACTTTTCAGGATCTAGATCTTAAATAAAAACTATGGCAAATCTTAATACATTAAAAGCAATAGCTAAAGACGATAAGGCTTTAGAAAAAATTAAAGATAGAATCAATAACCGTATCTGGTTAAAATATTCTCAAAAAGTAGCTTTAATTGTACTTAATGAAATTGAACTTAAAGATATTTCTCAAAAGGAATTAGCACTCAAAATGGAGGTAAGCCCTCAATACATAAATAAGTTGGTTAAGGGTAAAGAAAAATTAAATATTGAAACTATTTCGAAATTAGAATCAGCATTAAATATCAATATTTTGACTATTTCTGAACCCAGAAAACTAGAGCCAAAGGGTAGAGTGGTAAACGTTGATTTTTCAGTTGATTTAAGCTTAGATCAGTTTTCAACACCTCACACAGCAAAAGGATAGATAGAAATGAAAAAAGATAAACTATCAATACCTTTTAGAATAATCGATATTGAAACAAAACAATGGGCTATCACACCTGAAAACTTCGATAAGGATAATTCAGGTATTGAGATTAAATTTCATTCAGGTTTCTCAATTAAAATAGAACACCATCAAATAATTTCCTTACCTAAATTGACACTGCTACAAAATGATAAATCTTTCATGGTAATAGAAACAGCTTTTAGATTCCTAGTTGAAGAAAAAGGTTGGGAAAGAATGGTTCATAACGATAAATTAATAATTCCAAAAGCATTAAAAGAACATCTACTTGTTATTGCCATAGGCACTTTAAGGGGGATTATAATCGAAAAAACAAATTCTAAAGAATCAAGTATAGATAGTTTTGTGTTACCAGCTATTGATGTAAGAAATGGTACAGGAGATGACCTTATCTTTGAATTAAATAATGAATAAAAGTGACAATCCAACTAGAGCAAGTATTAAAAAAAATTATGTAACAGGTTTATAAAAAAATTTAGTAGATACCAGTAAAATAGCTACTTTTGAGTGTAAATAGTATTTAACTAAACTAAGAATAAAGAAGATATAGACCAACTTATTACAGAATTACAAGTATTACCTAAAGAGATTAGTGCTGAAGCTGTTTGTGTGAAAAATGTTAATAAGTAAACCTAGAGTTCATTATATGAAAATAGTTAATATATTTGCAAACTATAATCTAAACGATATTATATGTATTTTTTCGGTTATCCATTTTGAAAAGAACGTACTAGTTACTAAAGATAATACACCTTCCTTGCCTCTCAAAGATGCACACTTGGAAGGTTTTTTCATTTCTAACCCTATCTTAAATGGCTAAAAGACAATATTCCAAACAGCCATTAAGCTTTGAAGAGCAGCTACAGTTATTGAAAGATCGAAATCTGATTGTGGATAATGATATTAAAGCGCTATCCTATCTACGAGGTATTAGTTACTATAGATTGAGCGCATATTATTTGCCTTTCCAGCAGCATAAGGATGTATTTAATCCTAATACTAACTTTCAAGAAGTTATTGATATATATTCTTTTGATCGCCAACTTAGATTGCTCATTTTTGACTGTATCGAAAGATTGGAAATTGCAATTAGGACGCAATTTATTTATGCAATGTCGATGCATCATAATGATTCCCACTGGCAAGATAACAAAGCTCATTTTGTGAAACCCTATTATAATAGAGTTGGTAATCTAATTGATCCATATACTGATTTGCAGAATATTGTTTTTAAAGCTAAGACAGATCGTAAACCTGAAGTCTTTATTAAACATTACATAGACAACTATAACATACCTTCTAATCCTCCTTCTTGGATGTGTATGGAATTACTTACAATAGGTCAATTGTCACATATGTATAAAGGCTTAAGAAGTAAAGCTGATAAAAAGCGAATTGCTGGTTTTTTCGATGTGCATCCTTCTGTTTTTCAATCCTGGTTGCACTCCATAACTTATGTTAGAAATTTATGCGCACATCATTCAAGATTATGGAATAGAGATTTAGCCATTGAGCCAAATAGACTTTTAAAGCCAGTAGGACATTGGGTAGGTCCTAGATATCAAAACAATAAACGTATGTTTTATTTCCTTTGTGTTCTAAGGTATTTATTACTTAGAGCGAACCCTGGCAATAGTTTGAAAGATAAGTTGATAGATTTATTTGGTAAATACCCAAATGTTCCAATTAAATATCTTGGCATACCTTCAGACAAAAACGGTGAAATATTAAATTGGGGTGAAGAATCTCTTTGGACTTAAATTTTATGACAACTCAACCAGAACAAGTTCTAGAAAATAATTTAGTCAACCAATTAATTGGGTTAGGCCACCAAGCGGTTATTATAAAAACAGAGGATGATCTAGTACGCAATCTTAAATCACAGTTAGAAAAGCACAATAAAACTACTTTTACAGCTTCTGAGTTCGATAGGATAATTATCCATCTGTCTAAGGGTAATATTTTTGATAAAGCAAAAACACTACGTGATAAATATGTGTTACAAAAAGATGATGGAGACAAAGCCTATATAGAGTTTATCAATCAAGATTTTTGGTGTCAAAATCAATTTCAAGTCACTAATCAGGTGACTATAAACGGCAAACGAGAGAACCGTTATGACGTCACTATTCTCATCAATGGCTTACCATTAGTACAAATAGAACTAAAGCGCAGAGGTATCGAGCTTAAAGAAGCCTTTAACCAAGTACAGCGCTATCAAAGAGAATCTTTTGCTTCCAATAATGCCCTGTTCAACTACGTGCAAATATTTGTGATTAGCAATGGTGTAGATACAAAGTACTATGCCAATAGTCCAAAGATGGGCATCAAGTTCACCTCTTTTTGGGGTGACGATAAGAATAAAAAAATCACACAGCTGGAACCTTTTACCAGTATTTTTTTAGAGCCTTGTCATATTGCAAAAATGATCACGAAGTACATTGTGCTACACGAAAGTGATAAGATTTTAATGGTGCTTAGACCCTATCAATTTCATGCTGTAGAAGCTATTATAGACAGGGTGAAGAATAGCGATAAAAATGGCTATATCTGGCATACTACAGGTTCAGGTAAAACACTCACCTCTTTTAAAGCAAGTCAAATACTTACACACAATCCTAAGGTAAAAAAAGTAGTATTTGTTGTCGATAGGCAAGATCTGGACGACCAAACCGTAAGAGAGTTTAGAGCCTTTGATAAAGACAGTATTGATGGTACAGAAAACACCAAAATGCTCATCGATCAATTTTTGGATAATACCAGACCCTTATTGGTGACTACGATTCAAAAACTAAATGCGGCGATTAAAAAAGCAAAATTTAGGAATCGGATTGAAAAATTAAAGGATGAGAAGATTGTTTTTATTTTCGATGAATGTCACAGGTCACAGTTCGGAGATACACACCAACGTATAGTAAATTTCTTTACTAACCATCAATTATTTGGCTTTACAGGCACACCTATTTTCGTAAAAAATGCCATTAGTATAAAGAGTGTAAAACAAACCACGGCAAACTTGTTCCACGAGTGTTTACATCGATATGTTATTACAGATGCTATAAGGGATGAAAATGTATTAAAATTCTCAATAGAGTATTATAATGTCTTTAAATCTAAAGAAGGGGTGGAGGATATAAAGGTTGAAGAAATTGATAAACAAGAAGTGTATGAGAGTGATGAATATTTAAACTCCATTACCAACTATATTCTAGCCAATCACAATCGTAAAACTCATCACAGGGAGTTTACAGCCATATTTTGTGTAAGTAGTGTAGATATTCTAATTAAATACTATGAGCTGTTAAAAGCTAAAAAAGAGGCAGGAGAACACCGATTAAATATAGCTACTATATTTTCTTATGCTCCCAATCCTGAAGATACGTCTGCTAACGGTGAAATACCAGAAGAAGATTTTCCTGGTATGGCTATGGCTGCAGAAGCATCTGCCTCTTATGGGAAAATACCTCACAAAGATAAATTGGATATTTACATAGAAGATTACAACAAACAGTTTGGAGATAAGCATTCTGCCAAAGACGGAAACAGCTTTTTAAATTATAAAAAAAGCATTTCGAAACGTGTTAAGAATAAACAGATAGATATTCTTTTGGTCGTTAATATGTTTTTAACGGGTTTTGATAGTAAGTCATTAAACACACTTTATGTAGATAAAAATTTAAACTATCATGGTTTAATACAGGCTTTCTCTCGTACTAATAGAATATTAAATGAGAAAAAATCGCAGGGGAACATCTTAGTCTTCCGTAATCTAAAGCAAAATACAGATGATGCCATTGCCTTATTTTCAGATAAAAATGCGAAAGAAACCATTACTATAGATCCTTACGAAGATCAAGTCAAGAAGTTTAACTCGGCATACAAAGATTTGATGGCAATTGCTCCAACAGTTGATAGTGTAAATGATTTAGATACTGAAGAAGATGAATTAGCTTTTGCTAAAGCCTTTAGAGAAATAATGCGTTTAAAAAATATACTCTCCTCTTTTGTAGAATTTACATTTGAAGATACTTATATGAAAGAACAAGACTTTGCAGACTACACGAGCAAATACTTGGATCTTTACGATAAAATTAAATCCAATACCCGAAAGGAATCAGTATCTATTTTAGAAGAAATTGATTTTGAATTAGAATTGATACATCGTGACGAAATTAATGTCGCTTACATCATGAAATTACTGGCACAATTGAAAGATGCTAAACCTAAAGATCAAGCTAAACAGAAAAAACAAATTATAGATTTAATTTCAGGTGAGACCGAGTTGAGAAGTAAACGAGTATTGATCGAACAGTTTATTCAAAATAACCTGCCTAAAATTACTGATGGCGATGATATTGAAAATGAATTTAAAACCTATTGGAAAGCAGAAACCCAAAAGGCTTTAAAAGAGTTAAGTAAAACAGAAGCTCTAGACCAAAATAGGGTAGAAGATATCATTAACGATTATTTGTTTACAGGCCGAATGGCCAATGAAGATGAGGTTATTGAGGCCCTAGAAGATCAACCCAGTGTCTTACAAAGAGAATCAATAAGCAATCGAATAACGAAAAAGATACAAGACTTTATCAAGACTTTTGTGAATGGAGTTGATGGTTAGGTAGTACTTTTTTTATTACAGTACTTGTTGACAAATCGTTATTTTATCTTTTTTATACTTTTCATTTTTGGAATTCCGCTTTGTTTATCCAGTTCGTATTTTAATAATCGAGTTTCTAATTTGTCCACTTTTTCTCTATCTATCCTAAATGTATATTCAACTAAAATTTTGTTGTTAAATATTGTATCAATTTCAACTTAAGAAGGAGACCAAGTTAGCAAAGATTCAATGCCTTTTGATTTCCAAACACTATCTTTTTGTATTGAATGCGGTTCAATTTTAAATTCAGATTTTTTATAAGTATTTAAGTCAAAAGCAATTATTTGAATCGAGCCAAAATCAGTTTCAGTTGGTAAAATTGTCCAGTTTTGATATTTATAAAGTTGGTCGTTTTCATTCCATTCAACTCAACTCCTTGGTAAAAACCTTTTCCAAAATAAACTAATTCCCATTAGATCATTTATAATCAGTCAGTTCAGTCAAAAAGCCATTCATTTTAGGTTACCTAAATACAGCAGAAGCTGAGTCAACCACACGAATTTTTAGCTGTAGATTTATTCTTTTAGTTGCTTTAAACTCCATTTGATTCCATAAAAAATATATCGCAGTCCAAATGAAATAAACAAGACAATTCCAATCAGTTTGAACTTATCGTTATCTTCAATGGTGTTGTAAAAAAAAGAATTCTTAGAAACTTTTATTCTGTCTTTTAATTTAGATAGATGTACTCTCTGCCATAATAATTACATTGAACTTAGTATTACTTCCACGACCTCCCTTCTGTATTTGGTGTAATAATTTTGAGGCTTCTACAATAAAGTAAACTTCATGCATCTCCATCATTCCCTCTAAAGTATAGCGGTCATGTTTATTCCATGGCTTTGCGAAGTTTATGGAACGTTGCCCATTCTGGTTGATATCGTTTCAAGCCCAGTTGTCTTCGTATCTCCTTATATAAAAGCCTTTCTTGGTATTGCTCAAAAGGAATATGGTCTTGTACCATGTCATAAATGAATGACAGGTTTTACACTAATAACTCCATTTGTTCTTAAGTTAGAAGTGGTCCGTTGCTTCACAACGATTACAAATTAATTCTATTTTATCCTGTTTTTCCTAGAAATGCAAAGTACAGCTTTTTTCGTTTGGAAAATAAAGTGAAAAATATACATATATAACTATCTTAATATTAGATATATATGCAAAATAATCTAAAATTTAAGGCCACGAACGAATATGCAGTCGTCTAAAAACGTATAAAAATAATAATAACACTTATATGTTTTTACCTATACATTCGTATTGTGAATCTAAAAACGCAAAAGATGACAGTCCCTAAAAACCACGAGGCAAAAACAGAAGCTGCTTATGCCGCTTTACAGAATTCTGAGTCTAAAGTGACTCAGATTAAAACACATAATGTAGATACAGGCGATGGAAGAACCTTAACAGCACTCTTAAGAAGTGTAGAATCTTTAACCCAAAAAATTTTAAACAATGAAGCAAAATAATATTAATAGGATAGCCAAACGAGACGCACGTTTGGGCGTACTTGCTCAAATTTTGAATGGTGAATACCAATTCCCACCTGGCATGCTTGAAATTCTCAATGACTATTCTCATAAAATTACCGAATTGAAGAACAAGCTGCAAGGCAATATTGAACGAGAACTTGCTATTCTAAAAGATGCCGCTCTGAGTTTACAGGATGAATTTCTAGCAATAGTTGAGGAACATCGCTTTAAATTTGCCAAACTAGAAACAGAGCTTTCTGAGAAGCGTTTAGAACTAGAAGAAGTGAATCAGGAATTACAGGGTTTAAGTGAAGAACTTGGGATTACTGGAGAGATTATCGTAGCTAAGAAAACACCTAAGAATAAACAAGAAAAGCAGGTAACAACTAGTATACTAATAATTATAGGGTTATCAATATTTGTATTTGATTTGTTAATGGCGGCAGACATGTTTGCCGGATTTGCACAACTTATAACTCCACTGGAAAACAATATCAGAGCTGCAATTTTCTTAGCAATAACACTTATATTTTTGATGCTATTAATTTTCGGAAATCAAGCTGCTAAACATCTACTAAGATTTTTTGAGATACTCATTGTTCTACAGGTTATTTTTACTATAACAGCGTACACGCTTAGTAAGCTTCCTTTTGCTATGGACGCTCACTGGTTCAAAATTTTTATTTCAGCTTTTCCAAAAGTGTTACTCGGTTTGGCAGTTGTAGTTCTAGCACACTTTTTTATTAAATACAAGTTATTGCAATCTCAGAGCATAAGCTCAGAGATTATTTTAGAAAAAGATGAATTAATTAAAGAAGAGGTGGATCCAGATGTGTTACAACAACTCCAATTAACAGCATTAAAAAACACATTAGAGAAAAAGATAAAATTCCTAATTAATACTATTGAGAATTTAAAAGTTAATCCACCTGTCGAGTTGTTTATATTAGAAGAGGAACAGAAGGAACGCCTAGAGGAAGCAAAGCGTATAAATGATTTGGTTATAGTGACTAGAGGAGAACTAGAAATACTTGTGCCTGAGATACAAGGCAAACTGGACTTCTATAAATCTGTTTACTTAATGCATTTCAGGAAAAACGCCACTAGTTTAGTTAGCAAACCAGTGTTCCCTGTAAATGAAGACATCAATAAATATTTTAACCTTAATAAAAGACTAAAATGAAAAAGTTCATGTTCTTTACCGTTGTAGCTCTAACAGTTATTAGCTGTGAAATTCCAGAGTGCAATCTAGTTACCCATAATGAATCTACTATATTAGTAGATGTTACGGATCAAAAGTTACTTTCTCAGATTGACCGCGAAATTGAATACTTTAGCGCTTTCGCAAAAGCAAAAAAGCTATTAGAGTTAGAAGAATGCGGATCATCTACTATTAGTCTAGCACCTATATCTTCTAATTATAACCTTAGTATTGCCAAGGCTAGTATAGAGCTTAATACGCTAAACCTTACAGGACGTGAAATAGCTATAAGACGTGATACCGACACTCTATTTACAAAGCTCGTATCCAATTATCAAAGTATTAAGGACAGGGTTACTCTAAATCCAGATTTAATGGCATCTACAGATATCGCAACTGTTATTGCAAAGTCAATTATACGTTTGGAAGATACAAATTCAGCTAATGTATTTGTCTTCAGTGATTTTATAAACTATTCGGAGGATTTTAACTTTTACAAAAGCGTCCCTAATGGAGATGATGCCAAAGAAGCATTTAAGATAATGATTGGGAAAACACTATTCCATAAAATGAAAACGATTATAGATACTGGTGTTATAGATACAATCTTTTTAATAAACCTTACACCACCAAAAAAGATGTCTAAGCAGCAGTTACAAAAAATACACACCTTTTGGGAAAAAGCTTTTTCAGACATGAGCGTAGAGCTAGTTATAACGGATTCCCTAACTAATCTTTAAATCTAATTATAAGCTAATTTGATATGAACACATACTTTCAATTTATACTAACGCTACTAGGAGTGTTTTTTATAGTAGTTATATACTTAAAAGCATCAGGATTCTCTAGATACCTTGCACTGCATTTGTCCAATTTAAAGGTCATTTTAAAACGCCCCTTTAAATTTGAATCTCAAGTTGCTTTTATAGCACTTGTCTGCATGATTTCTAACTGGTTTTTTCAATACTACAGTATTGAACTTATTTCCTACATACTTAATTTTACAAAGGGAATCGAGGAATTTCAGCATACCACTAGGGGAGTGATTGATTTGAACAATAATTACCAGGGTATAACTTGGATAAAAGTTATTGTAAATGGATTTGTTAGGCCGTTAGTAGCATTTGCAGGAATAGCAATAATGTATGAAACACTCAACTTTGTATTGTTCAGTATTGCAAAGAAATTTCCTTTGATACTCAGAGATCGAAGTTCTCTGACTTTTTACACTATGTCGGGTGTCTTTTTACACATTGGCATTACCTCAATTTTTTATGCTCAAAGTAATATAGTGGCGCGTAATGTGTTAGTACTTATTTTAGAATCAATTGCATACATCACTATTTGCATTCTATTTCTGGCATATAAAAGAAGAATCGATATTGTCCACTATATAAATGCACCAGGAGGAAATCTTAATCGTGTAGAAAAATTAGCTTTACATAATCCTGCTATCCTTATATTTATAGGTATCTGTATTTATAATGTAATGTTGTTACCTAAGAATGTAGGCATGCCGTTTTATAAACCTGAGGAGTTCTCCTTTTTTTTATTGCTAATATCATTGCTATTAATCACTTATTTCACTCGCAAACATCTGTTTAAAAACTTATTGGCAGCACTGGTAGATATTATCGTCTCATCAGATAGAAACCAGCCCTGTAGTCCAAAGTCTTTAAATATTAGAGTAGTTAAGAAGATATTACTGATTCTAGGTGTAGGATTATGTATTGTTTTTTTTACTTCAATAAGTAAGCTGGCTTTTGTGTTTTGGATTGGTCTATCAATCTTTGCATTACTTCAAATGAGTATTTTTGGTTTAGGTAGCATTGCGTTCATGGAGACTATAGGGTTAGCTATTAAAAAATCTAAATCTGTAATGTTCCCTTTGCTGATTTGGAAGAAAAACTATAAGTTTTATAGTGTTTTAGTAAGTCAAGCCGTGTTACCTCTTATTGTGATACTTTTAGTTTGCTTTACGCTGTATACGCTTGCGCCACTCCCTTCAGCTAACTACAGAAAAATGGTCAGTAACACACTTCTTGATAGTTCTGGCGAGTTAGTTCAGGTAGATTTTAAAAATCAAATACTACCCGCGGTAGAGATGAGAGTTGAAAATACTTGGCTTAACAGAATGATCATAGCTCAAGAGGATAACCATCTTAGAGCTAGATGCGGTTGGCTGCCTCATTATAATAATTTCAATGGTTTAAACATAACTAATTTTTTTGGCTCCAACATCCTTAACCAATTGAGTAAACAGCTTTCGTTTTACGATTCAAAAGAGCCGATTACGCCTATTCGGAAGTTAAATGAACTGTCCTTAGGTGTCATTTTAAGCAATAGTTATTCTACTGATGAATTATTACGCATGTACACAACTATCAGTGGATTTGGCGATGGGCAGGGATATCGTGGCGCATATTTGGCTTCATATCGATTATTTAACAAGGATATAAATAAGTTAAATCAATTGGAGATCTTACTTCTTGTAGAGACTTTAAAATTTAGTAAAGGAATGCTAGTTAATGGAAAATTTACATCAACTAATGATTACGAAAGTAACAAGAGAGATATACGAGATTTTCTAACGACAAAATTGCAAAACTTTAAGAATAAAGGCCACCTAACTGAAAAGGAATATAAGCGCATAAGAAGGAAACCCTTGAGGCTTTCAGTACAGAATTTGGTAGCTCTTGCAAATAATGAGCAAGAGACCATTACCACACCAGTAATGAGTACTGGGACTAGACATTTTTTAAGTGCTGCTCCTAAAGGAAAAACTACAATTTCTTCCATAAATGTTGAGGCATTGCAAGCTGCTAGAAGCGCTGATAGCTTATTTGATATTGAGATGTCATCGCACAAAACTAAGGGTGGTTTTAAACTAATTAATTTAGGTATAGCTATTGATATAAAACGAGCTAAAGTCATCTCGCACTGGGGTGAAGACAATGTCCTGGCAGACTACACAAGAGGTAATAAAAGATATGGATTCACGTTTAATCCAGTCTCCACCAATAAACCATTATTTATGGCTCTTGCTTTGAATAACGGATTAAAGCCTACTGATAAATTATATGACGGTCCAAGGAATAAATGGTCCCCACGTAATCACGATCATTATACATTTGAATATAAGGACCTTGAATGGTGTCTGGCAGAGAGCCCCAACGTACCATACTTTAATATGCCTATTACAGTAAACGTTAGCCAAACGATTAAGGACTTTGAAGTGATTTTAAAAGAAATAGGTGCAGATGCGGGCCCATTTGATCAGAATATCACGCTTGGTTATAACTCTATTAGCATCTTTGATTTAAGTAGGTTATATCTGGCGTTATTTAATGATGGCCAGCTAAAGAACTTAAATGCGTATGCCGAGCATGAATTGAAAAGTCTGCCCATATTCAAGTCTCAAAATGCGAATCAAGTAAAAGAATGGCTACGCGCTACCACCAAATATGGCACTGGTAAGCACTTAAAGAGTCTATTACCAGCTAATGATACTTTTTACTCAAAAAGTGGAACATCAAATATTAATGCAAATACAGGGTGGTATGTTCTCGCTAATGATGATATTTTGATAGTCTCTATGGTAACTTATATGAATCCTAATAATCTTGAAGATCCATTTAAAGATAGACCTTCTATCCCTTACAGATCGGGAGCTAAAACTGCTGGGTACTTTAGTTTATATTTTATGAAGGAACTTTTAAAAACAAGAAAAGAATAAAAACCAAACGATATGAAACTATACATGTTTGCACTAAAAACAAGAATGGTAGATGTAAATTTTAAATTTAAAATACTGTTATTCTGTTAAATTAGGATTCTCTAAAAATTTCAATTCTAAATAGATATTCACTCGATATTTTACAGTAAACAATTCAAAAACTAAGCAATTAAGTTTAAATTTTGATTTTCAATGAGTTCGTGAATTAATTTGTTTAAGGTATTTTGCCACCCCTTATTGGGATAGCTTCTTCTAAAACTTGTTGCGCCGCTTTTGTTAAAGTCAAAATGTTTTAATATTTTCTTTTTGCAAAAAAAAAATAAAAATTTACATGGAGTTATTTAAGATTAGTAAAATTAATAATTGTGAAATTTATATTTCTTCTTGCCCTGAAGTAAGTGAGAATGGAAGTATTCATTTTCCTATATTCAATGATTTTAATATAGTTCTAATCTCACTTCTAGACAATAGAGAAGCTAAATTTTTAAAACTTGAAAACGAAGCAGAAGAGGCGGAAAAAGTATATTCTGAGTTTATATGTTTTCCAATTATTGATATGGGTATTCCAGGATATCAAGATTTTGTCACATTAATAGATTTATTACTTTCTAAAACAAACTATTCGAAAAAAATAATAATCCATTGTAAACATGGGATTGGCCGTTCAGGTCTTATCGCTCTAGGATTAATGATAAGAGACGGTCGTGATTTAAAACAAGCTGTAGAAAAAGTCTCTAAAATAAGAGGCTTTGACATTCCACAATCTTCTTCTCAAAGGAAGTTAATCTCGCTTTATTACAAAAACATCAATTCTTTATAATTTCAAAGAGTTTCTATCTATCTATTCTTATTAACTAGATACTCGCTTTACTTAAGCTTCATTAAGTATAAAACGTATAAAAACGTATAAAATATTCTAACGACTTCAATATAATTCATTCTATATTTGTGCCAATGTTAACAAATAAATATATTTCGATAGATAGTTTATGCTTTGGATATACTCCAAGTCAAATGATATTGAATAACATTTCATTTGAAATTATAAAAGGTGGTTATATGGCTTTGTTAGGCGCTTCTGGGAGTGTAAAGTCAACTCTCCTTCGGATTATAGCAAATATTTTACCAAACAATAAAGCCCAATACCTTAATGGAGAGGTATTAGTTTTTGGGGAGTCAGCTATTGATCACAGAGATACGGGATATTTATCATTTATGTTTCAAGAGCCAAGTTTAATGCCTAATCTCAACGTGCGAGATAATATAGAATTTCCACTCCGACTCCGAGGGGAAAGTGTTGATATAGATTTTGTTGACTCCTTAATTTCCACAGTTGGACTAAAAGAACATCAAAATAAACCTCCTAAAGAACTTTCTGGAGGCATAAAAACTCGTGTATCGTTGGCACGTGCCTTTGTGAACAAAAGGGAGCCATTATTTTTAGACGATTCTTTTTTAAAATTAGAAATAATATGAAAACAAAATCTTTAAAAGATAAATCAGTAATAATTTTGATTACAGTAGCTGCGCTAGGCTATTTCGTTGACACTTATGACTTGCTAGTTGCAAGTTTGGTTAGGGCTGAATCAATAATTAGTTTAGGTTTAGCAGATACTGATAATACACAATTAATAAAAGAGATTGGTGTAAGTCTTGAGAGCTGGCAAAGTGTAGGTTTGCTAATTGGAGGATTGTTTTTTGGTATTCTTGGAGATAAAATTGGCAGAAAAAAAGTATTGTTTGGATCAATAGCTGTCTACTCAGTTGCAAATCTATTTAATGGATTATTAGTGCCTGAAATGCCTTTTCTTTTAGAGTCTTATAAAGGTTTGAGGTTTTTAAGTGGTTTAGGTTTAGCTGGAGAACTTGGTATCGGAATAACAATGGTAAGTGAAATATTATCAGCTGAAAAAAGAGGGTATGGTAGCATGATCGTTGTTTCTTTTGGAATATTAGGAATCGTGTTAGCGGCTTGTTTGGCGGTATACACAACAATAAGTTGGAATACGATGTTTTTGATTGGAGGAGGAATGGGAATAGCCTTGCTAATCTTAAGAATAGGTGTAAAAGATTCATTGATTTTTGAAAAACAAAGTTCTTCCAAAATTAAAAGAGGCGATTTTATTTCAATTTTGAAAACCCCTAATCTTTTAAAAAAGTTTTTGATTTGTATTGCTATTGGGTTTCCTTCTTATTTTGTAGTTGGTTTACCAATAAAATTCGCACCTAATTTTGGAGAAGCATTTGGTCTTGAAGGCGTATCAATTGCTATTACAATTTTAACTTTTTATATCACATTATCACTTGCAGATATTGCGGCGAACTTTATTTCTCAAAAAGTAAAAAGTAGAAAAAAAGTTTTATATTTTTTCAATGTAATGTGCTTTTTTTCTATTTCTCTATTCTGTTTTTACCCACCAAGTAGTGCTTTTCAATATCATTTTTTTTACACACCTTTATTGGGCTTTAGTATTGGTTATTGGGCGTTATTGGTCACAACGACTAGTGAAACTTTTGGAAGTAATTTAAGAGCTACTACTACTACGTTAGTTCCCAATATAATTAGGTCATTATTTATCCCAATAGCAGCAGCATTTCTGTATTTAGAATCACTTTTTGATAGTAGTGTTGTTTCCGCATCTATTATTGGCTTAATATGTTGTGTAATTGCTATTGTTGGCACATATTTCTTAAAAGAAACTTATGGTAGAGATTTAGATTTTGTAGAGGAATAAAAGTTAAATTGATGAAAAAATTATTAAAAAATCATGTACACAATACGGGTAAATTAATTAATTAGTAATTGTTGAGTTTACTGAAAAATTCAATAACAATAAGTTAATGTTTACAGGTAAACAGGAACACAATGAATATGGCAAAGCACATGAAAGTTATTGTCTTGCTGAATATGATGACATTGTTTTGATTTTGAGATGCTTTGTTAAAAGAATTGGAAAATATACAAACCCTTTTAGCATAGTTATCTATAAGAAAGATAGTTTAGGGACTTCAGAAATTCAAATTGACCTTGTTGATAAGTACCTACTTATGTTTCCAAAAGAGATGATAGATAAAATAATAACTGATTATAATTTTATTCAAAAATAATAATGAGGGCTAATAATCTGATTATAATTCCTGGAGGAGGAGATCCTGAAAATGAAATTTACAAACAATGCTTTCAACTAATTAAAGAAGAAGCTTTGTCTAGAGGGTACTCTTAATTAGAAGTATTATCTTTTTCTGGTCATCAGAGTTATTCTAATAACGAGACATTTCTAAATCAAAAAGAGTCTTCAATAATTTTGACTAAATATTTTAAGAATTTAGATTCAAAAAATATTAAATACTCAGTCTTTGCTAAAAGTTACGGTTGTGGTGTGTTGATGGCTAGTTTATTATAAAATAATTTCACTAACTTAGTAGATGTTAAATTATGGGACACAGTTCCTATCTTATCATTATATAATGTTATTCTTGGACATCCAAATAATATTGAAAAAGCAAAGACTAAAGGTTGTTCGATTAAGAAGGAATCTTTTACATCTTGTGAACCTTTTGAAATACAAATTTATAAGTATTCAAAGCCTCAAACTATTAAAATAGGAGTCGGTACTTTAGATAAATATTCTAAACCTTTTTTTTATAATTTCTTAATTGATTACACAAGAGAAAAGACAAATATGAATTGTATAATAATAAATGTATTAGAACATGAAGTGCTTTTTAAAAATGCAGAATACTTCAGTTTTATTTTTGAATAAATAGAAAATGAATAATAAAATTTCAATAGCAGCAGTAGGTCATTATTTACCCAATAAAGTGATGTCGAATAAATTAATATCAAAGCACTATAATATTACTGAGAGTGAGATATTTAGAAAAACTGGTATTAAAGAAAGAAGATATGTAGAAAACTTAAATACTACAGATATTGTATGTAATGCCATTGAAAATTTATTAACTAAAACTTCTAAAAAAATAGAAGATATAGATTGTATAATTGTCGGAACATTAACACCAGACCATTTTTTTCCATCTACAGCTGTTGGTGCAATAAATAAATTAGGAGCAGTTAATGCTTGGGGATTTGATTTGTCTGCTGCTTGTTCAGGGTTTTGTTATGGTTTATCAGTTGGGGAAGACATGATTAAATCGGGCTCTGTAAAAAATGTAATTGTTTGTGGTGCAGATGTTATGAGTAATACATTAAATAGTTTTGATTATAAGACAGCTGTTCTTTTTGGGGATGGCGCTGGGGCAGTTTTATTAGAGAATATAAAAGACTCTACCAACTCAATTAATGGAAAACTATGTAAAGTAAAAGCCGATAATCTTGAAGTTGAAGATGTATATTTTAAAACACCTTTTTTCTCAGAAAATTGGAGTTTAGAAAAGTTTGAATTAAAAGGGGGTAAAGTTTACAGAAGTGGTGTTTCTATAATGATAGATTCAATTAAAGAGTATTTAAGCAACAATAAATTAAAGCTAGAAGACTTTGATTACATTATACCACATCAAGCAAACTTAAACATGCTTAAAGATGTAGCAAAAGGGTTAAAAGTAGATTTAAACTTCTTTAAAATTAATATAGAAAATCGTGGTAATACGGGCGGAGCTTCAATACCTATTTGTTTGTCAGAGTTTGTTGAAAACGGAGAGTTAAAAAAAGGTCATAGAGTTTTGCTTGTTAGTTTTGGTGCAGGCTATACAATATCGGTTATCGATTTAAATTTAGCTTAAATATGAATGATTACAAGCTCTATAATAAAATTGATATTTTAAGTGATAAATATTATAATAATTCTCTAAGTGATCATAAATCTTTCTTAATAGAATCAAGGAACCTTATTTTAAAATATATTGAAGATGTTTTTCAAGACAAAGAATTTTTATTTGCCTCATTATCATATTTAAAGAAAACTTCAGATTCATCTAAACCTGAAGTCAAATTAATAAAAGATGAAATTGAAGAGGCAAATGGAGAAAGTGGATTTCACTTTCATAAGATTCCTTCAGACGACAGAAACAACTTTAAAGAAGAAAGTGATAAAAGAACAAAAATCAATAATAGGTTTAACGTTTTTATCGAATCTATAAATAAAGATACTTCAATAAGTCTTACAGAAAAACTATTGAATCCGAAACAGACTAAAAATATCGCTTTTGAATATGTTAAATCAAATAAAGACAAAAATTCAGAAAAATATGAAAATTGGAATCATTTTTTCTTAGACCTTAATAGTGAAATAAGTATTGACACGGCAAAAGAAATAGGGAATACTTTAAAAATTGAAGATGTATCTAAATTAAAGGTATATCTTGAGAACTATAGATCAATATGTAATATCTATAGTGAAAATAGTAAAGATAAAATAAGAATATACTTTTTAAAACCTTCAATATCAAGATTTGAACACAATTTATTACTTTGTTTTGCAACTAAGAATAAGAGAGTAGATTCAAATTTGTTAATCAAAATAAGCTTATTCCTTCATCGTATTATAAGTCAAACCGAAATAGAAAAAGGAGAAAAATTAATTGAAGCATTAATCAAAAATTCTTTAAGTAGCATCGTTGCTAGAGGGCTTTCTCATTCAGATGGTTCACATTCAATGAAGTATTTTGAAAAGAATTTTATTAAACTTTTAGAAGAAGCTAAAGAAGAAAAAGACAGAAAAATACTTATTAAATCTTTTAAAGATTATAATCTTCATTTGCGTCATGTAATAGAACTTGTTGCTGATATTACAGGGGGTTTAGGAAAGCAAACATCTTATTTGTATAATTTTAAAGATGTTTTATCTAGTTTAAATGAAAAGTATTTTCCAAACGACAATGTTCCACATATAGAGGACATAAAAGAACATGAGCTACCTTTTTTATCAAGACCAATAGTTGACAATCAAAAAACATGCTCATTCAGTTATAATATATTAAAAAGTGAAAAAAACATTATGCTTCCTGGTGGAGAAAATGGAATTACGGCATTTTTACAAATTTTAAAAAGCATCTATCGTAATATTTTTAAGCATAATTTATCATCAGTTAAAAGCAAATACATAAAATTATCTTTTAGTTTAATTGACTTATTAGATTCTGATAAACTTAAGAGTGATTTCTACCAATTAATAATTACAGAACAGGTCACTACATCAGAAGATAAGTATAATATTTTAAAATCTTTTGTAGATCGAAATATTTTAAACAATAATAATGAAATAGATAGTAAAGCATGGGGTATTAAGGAGATAAAAATTCAAGCTGCATACTTAATTGGATTAGCAATTGAATTAATAAATGATATTGACTATCAATCCAATTATAAATTCCCTGCTGATTGGTATGATGTGAGATGGAATAAAGAGTCTGAGCAGATAGAACACATATTATATTTAAAGAAAGCTAAAAAGGTTTTAATAATTTCTAGTGATTCAAGTTTGGTAGAAAGAGAAAATACCAGCGAAAACAACAAAAAAGGAATATATTTTAAGTTTTTAGAAAACTATGATATAAAATTTTGGTATGATAAAATTAATAGAGATTTTGAATATGTTATTTTAGATCCAGATTATTTTAATGATCACATTCAAAGTTATAAATCAAGAAATTTTAAAATACTTCCTTACTCTGAATTTATCATCAAAAATATAGAGAAGATTGATCCAATATGGTTTAAAAAAATGTATTTAAAAGATAATGAAACTTGCAAAAGCTTCTATAAGTCAATAAGTCACTATTTTGATGAGTCGCATTCTTTAGAAATTATTGATGAATCTGGGTTTACTAGAGATTCGAAAAAGGTTAAAGAAGAAATATGGAATAAATATGATTATTATGAAGCTTTAAGTCGTAGAGATTTAAGTGATTTTGAAAAAGCAATTTGTATGAAAACCAAAATTGCTATTTTAGATGAACGTTTACAGGATGAATTTTTTTCAAAAAAAGGAGAGTATATTCGTGAAATACAAAAGAATAATGAGTCTGAAACATTAACTTTTTATCAGGTTTATGAACTAGAAAAAAAAGGTGTTTTCATTCCTGATAACAAAGAATATAATCTTTACAAGATTTTTTACGGTAAAAAAGGGAAAGAAAGCATTGATAATAGACTTAACACAGATAAGGATTTTGAAGTATATAAAAATTTAATCAAGAATTTTTTTGATAAAAAACAAGATGATTGTTCATATGTTATAACCCACTTTTCAGGTTTAGAAGTTTTGGCTAATGGTTTAAGTGATTCTAAAATAGAAGAAATTAAGAATTTATTAAAACAAGACACTAGTGATAATTGGGATAAAATTAATCTAGCTTATGAATATTTAGTAAAAGTAGTATTAGAGTTACCTAAGAAGAAAAAGTACTTGATTTTATCTTCAGGAAAAGGAACACCAACTACCTTACCAAATCATAGCTTTTTTATCAACCTAAATAATATAGAGTATCTTTTAAAAACTAAAGGAAAAACTAAATTAGACATTGTTAAAACGTTACAATGTATTAGGCAAATAAAAAATTAGTCCAATGAAAAAACATATAATTATACTTGAAAATTTCACAGATGAAATTGATAAACATATAGAGTCTGTTAAAAAATGGTTATTCGCTCAAGACGATTATAATAATTTTTGGCTCTAGTTTAGGTCTGCGTTGATATTAAGTTTTCATATCTAGATTCGATTTGATTATACTGTTTCAATGTACCCAGAGCAATTGTTTCCTCCACAAAGGCATTGGCTCTATCGCTTCTAGACTTT
>Ga0307979_1000925_pt1 | contig 20747 bp, 12 predicted proteins | sample OrgLakmetage1058_FD_201833 | JGI IMG/M metagenome (GOLD analysis project Ga0307979, IMG submission 201833) | Saline water microbial communities from Organic Lake, Antarctica - #1058 | ecosystem: Environmental > Aquatic > Non-marine Saline and Alkaline > Saline | place: Antarctica: Organic Lake...
CAGTAACATTTCGCACTTGTCTGTATGCGCACAACCATGGTCCATGGCGATGAACACTGCAGCTGAAGGCGCACGCACAAGACGAGAGGAAAGGGCGCGAAGAGAGAAAGAGAGAATAAAGAGAAAGGCAAGCGCACCACGCACCACACACGAAACTTGAAGACACGGCGACCCCCCACCACCAAAAAGAACACCGATTCCCCCGTATTTACCGTATATTTGAGGACGATACCGTATATATACCGCACGTGATTTCCACGTAAATACCGCGTAAATACCGCGTGAAGTGAATTTTTAAGACCTCGCGCGCGATTCCCGCGGGTACGTGAATCGCAATCTTGACCCGAACCCGAACCGCACATGCCAATTGAAAGTAAAAGATAAGATATGAACATGAACTGAGTTGTGAGTTGGATATTTGACTAGAAGGATCTATGTGTATAATTAACTAGGAATGGGTTCGTATTTAGTATACTTTGGTATACGGTATTCTATACGGCGTGCCCGTGTTAAAATTCAATTAATTTCAAATCAAATTTGACAGGCCATAAAGTTCCTTACGACGGGCCAGTCCTATACTCGAAAGCATTGAACTGACAACACCGGGCCCCGCTTCCCAATCTCCTGTGTTGCGCACGCAGCGCGGATGGATGGTACTTCATATGTGTGTTCAGGCAAGTAATCGCCGCTAAGAGGAGGGCGTAAGCCAACCTCCCATAAGCGCGTCAAAGATCAAACAGTCGATATGTGAAACCGCATCCTTCAGGGTGTGACACCTGAACAGACACGTGTTCGCTTAACGGGCGCGCTGGCGCATCTTGCGGCGCTTCTTCTGGAGGCGGCGCGTGCGCTTCTTGGACCACTTCCAGCGGAAGCGCGAGGTGGACTTCTTGTAACGGGAGTCGCCCTTGGCGCCACCCTCCACTTCGAGCAGGAGCTCGAGCTCAGCCCCGTCTTCGAGGCCGAGGTCCTCGAGCGCGACGTCCTCGTCCGCGAGGAGCTCGTCGCCCAGGGCGAGGCACTGCGCGGCGGCAGGCATGAAGGTCATGTCTTCGATGACCAGCTTGAGCTGGGCGAGGGTGCAGGCCTCGTCAATGGTGACGGCCATAGCCTCCCCCGCGGGAGTGCGCACAGTGAGCTGTCAAAATTCAAACACAAGGGCGCGTATGAGAAAGGATTCGAATGGGGGCCAGTGAGTGTTGGTGCGGCGACAGCGACAGAATTGTTCACACGAAGATAAGAACCCAAGAAAAAATCGTAGCTCAATGGGACAGACATAGCTCTGGCAAAAGAATTTTTGTAACTTGGTTAGATTATATGAAACTTTCTCTAGCCTTAGGCAGTGTGGCATGTCGCGAGAGTAGCATTGCCAAACCTGCATGTTTATCCAAGTCTGCTCTTGGACTGTCGAAATGTGAGGGCGATTTTCCCAAACCTGGTCTGATCTCATTTTCTCCGATTAAAAACTGGATTTGGTTCGCTCGACATCCACTAAAACGAGGCAACGCATCCAATGGCCGTTTATGAATCCTACGCGACTGCTCGACTAGGATGGCTCGTGTGTGGCTCTTAGCCACCTAGCAAGCTTGCGTTTATAGTCGACATTAGTTAGGTGCGCGGTGCCCTCTGGGTATACTCTCGCTGTATAGCCAAGGCCATTTTCCGAATCATATCTTATTTTAGTTCTGTACAAGTGCGTCTGTGCTGTGGCGTGCCGTTCTTATGATACCGAGTTCTAAGGTGCATCGTGCAGAGACTACCGATAGCAGTGCTGCGGGCTCATCTATGCCACCTGAAGACTTTGGAAGTGAGTCTCTAGGCTCTCGAACCCCTAAAAGTGGCCCAAGTACTAGTGATATTGAAGGAGGTCAGGAAGATACTGGCGCGGCAGAGAATCCAGAGCTCTTACCCCACCGGGCTCATGATAGCGAAGATGTTGAAGGCAAAAGTGGTAGCGTCGACGACAGATTCTATGACGATGGTAGTGATAGTCCTGGCATGGCTGGCTCTAGCGGCCGTGGGAATAGCCAAAGCAAGGAAACCGCAGCTGCGCGCGAGATTCGCAAGGTTATGGGTCACTTGAAACCTGGCAGCAAAGGGCGCAAAACCTTTGGTGGAGGTTCGCCGCGGCCGTGGCAGTGCCAGCGGTGCACGGTGGTCCACGAAGGCCCGGACGCAAATCAAGCTACTTGCCCCGTGTGCGGTGCCTTGCGGCCACGAGGTGCTTTGCCGTTCACCAAAAGCCCGAAAGGTGCTGACAAAAGCAAAAAGACCGGCAGCTCAAGTTCTAGTAAAGGCGCTAGCGATGGCGATATGACTGGAGCCGACCTCCCAGAAGTGACTGATGGTAACGCGGATGACATCGAGGGCTCAAATGATAGTGGCGACAATGATGATGACGATGATGACGACGATAATTTTGGCCTTGAACAGGAAAGCGACGAGGAAGCTAGACCAAACGGGGAGCTAAGTGATGGTGATGGTGACAATGACGCTAATTCTACCAAAAGTAACATTGGTGACGAGAGCGGCGCAGGTGGTGGTGCAAGTGACATGGATGCTAACGATGCTGTCCATCTAGAGCTACCGCCAACGACGAAGCTCGGACGCAAGAAGGGCTCCTTCAGCAGCATTAGCGCAGGCGGTGGTGACGCCTCGAATGATGATGGGAATCCTAGTGCTAGATTTAGTGGGGAAGACTCCGCCAGCCATGCCTCTTCTATGCCATTGTCGTCGGAGGCAGCGGCAGCAGCGAAAGCAGCGACTGCAGGCGCAAATGCGGCGCCGCTGTCGGAACGGCAACAGGTGGCGTTGGCGCTTCGCATGTCTCAAAAAGGCGGAGCCGCAGGCGAAGCTCCTGTAATAGCAGCGGCTGACGACGGCGAAAAGGACGAGAGGAATTCGAGAAAGGGTAGTGGTGGGCACATGTCTGACCGCAAGCGCGCTCGAGAAAATCGTGCATCCGCGGTAGCTGCAGCAGCTACTAGCAAGGGCAGTACCGTGGACGGTGACGGCGACGGCGACGGCGACGACAGCAGCAGCAGTAGCGACGGCGGCAGCGGCGGTGGTGGCAGTGGTGGCCCCAAGCGCGCGTCTTTGCTGCCTCGGGCGAAACCTGTGCTCGAGAGCAGTGTGAGTGGCAGCAACCAGCGGCGTAGCTCGCCTTCTCTAGCCAGCCCTGCTGGTTCTGATACTACTGCTGCTGCCAATAGCATTACGGACGGCGGCAACAAGGCGTTCAGCACCTTAGGCTTGGCGAGTGGTGTCAACAAGTACGCCACCAGCAAGCTCTCCTTGGATGATGGTAGCCTCGCGAACGAAGAGTCGCCTGCGAAGCGGACGCGCGACACGGGCTTGAGCTCGACCAGCTCTCGCTTGGGCGCTCGCTTTCAGGCCGACGTGCCGCCGACTACCGAGGCCAACGCTGCTGCTGCAGCCCGAGCGGCGGCTGCTGCTGAACCTACTGCTGCAACGACTGCTACGTCAACAGATGTGGCTTCCTCAACCACTACAGTCGCGGCCGCTCCTATGCTAACAGAAGGCACACCTCTATCGACAGCCGCCGTCTCTGTTGTGGGCGCGTCGACTGTGAAGGCGGAGGTGTCAACCGCGGTGCCAGTGGCGGTTATTGCTAGCGATCAAGCAGTAACTGGGGCAGAGGCGGGTAATGCGCTAGCTGCAGCAGCAGCAGAGGGGAATGCCAGTGCTCTTATGGAACTTGATGGTAACGCTGCAGCTGCAGCAGCAGCAGTAGCTAGCAGTAGCGCAGAGCCTCCGAGCACCACCATGATGACGTCAGCAGCAATGACTGTGGTGGAGTCTGCCGTTGTGCACGACGTGGATGAGTCAGCAGCGTGGTTAGACCCTTTGACAGCCGAGGAATGTGCAGCGGCCGAGGCAAGCGGGTCAGAAAGCTGGTACGGGTGGGCGCGCGACGAAAAGCCTTTGGCATTGTGCGGCGAGGAGCCACCTATGGATGGACTTGTTCTTTCCAGCGGCGGCGCCATCTCGGATGAGAAAGCTAATGCTGGTGGTGGTGGTGCCGTTGTTGTCAGTACAACCGAGGCTGCAGCTGCTACTGCTGCGATATCTAGTGGTGCGCCTGGAGTGGAGACAACGCCACCTACTGCTCCAGTATTGGCTAGCGATTCGATGGAACTCGACAGCAGCAGCGGCAGCAGTGGCGGTGATAGCAGTGGGACTGGCCTTGAGAATGCATCTACGATTGCACCCACCAGGCTTGCTCTAGGGCTAGTTCCTATGCCAGTGTTGGTGGCGTCGCGTAGCGCCCCACTGCCGTTGTCTTCAGAGGGCACTGCTGATGGCCAACTCGTGTCAGCTCCAACTGGCGCGAGTGGTGATGCCGCTGGCGATGCATCTTCTTCGTCATTCAAGGCGGTCGTCCCTGCAATTTCCGAAGCATTATTGAGCAAGCAGTCTACGCCTAGTAGTCTGGTAGCCTCCGCTGCCGCCGCAGAGGAAGACACTAGCATCGATTGCTTGGGTTGGACCGACGAAGAGCAGGCGGCGTTCGCGGTGCTGGTCACGGTGCACTTGAAGGACTTCCGGGCGGTGTCGCGGAACATGCCGCCGAGGCCGCGGCATTCTCTGCCGCCCCCACCGTTCGCGGCGCGCTGCAATTTCGTCGACGACGACGACGACGACTACAACGACGCGTACTTCAATGGCACTGCGGGCATGCGCGCGCGCGCTGGCAGCAGCGGTGGCGCTAGCAGCAGCAGCGGCGGTGGGCGCCAAGGTCGTTTTGCGCGGGAAGCGCCGCGGAGCGGGAGCATGGACGTGAGCACCAGCAGCAACAGCAGCAGTAGCGGTGAAAAGCGCACCTCTGCCAAGAGCAAAAGCAGCAGCAGTGGTGCAAGCAGCAGCAACAGTGGCCCCAAGCGTGCGTACGGCTTCAAGCCCATTGAGCGAGTTGAGGAAGCTGCTGACGGTGGCGAGGACGTTGTGTTGGAAGAGTACCGCTCTGGGGCGGAATGCGCAACCAAGTTGGGCTTGACGGCGAACGAAGTCAGCGATGCAGTGCGAGGCAAAACGCTCCGGGCTCAGGTATAGTGTGTGCTGTTCATGCAGTCCTTTGCTTTCTTTTTGCATGCACTCTCGCTCTGTTCTTCAAGTGAAGTTGAATTATTTATGATTATTGTTCTTTTATTGTTGTTAATTGGACCTCCCCTCATGCCCTTTTGAAAGCTTGTCTCACCCTCTCCGACGTTCGACTATCCTTTGTTTTCGCTCTAATTACAGGGCCACAAACTTCGGTTCAAGTTTGCCGAGCACCGGGAAGCAGCACAGAAGCCCACGCCCCGCAGCCACCCCAAGAAAACGAGCACCCCCAGCAGTGGCAGCAGCAGCACTACCAGTGTGCGCGCTGCTTCGGTGGCGCTGATGGAGCCGCCCCCGCCGTTGCCGCTTTCCTCTGCGCACTTCGGGCCTTCAATGGTTTCGGCGCCCCGCAAGCAGCCGCCTGCGCTGCCAGCCAACCAAGCTTTTGCCGCTGCCGCTGCTGCCGGAGCCGCTGCCGCTGCTGCTGAAGCTGCTGCCGCTGCTGCTGAAGCAAGTGCGAGCACCTCGTTGCCTTCTTCTTCTTCTTCTTCGGTTGCTGGTGCTGCTGGTGCTGCTGGTGCAGAAGCACAGTTGGCGAATCCTGATGCAAGTGATGCTGCTGCTGATGCTGTCTCTTCGCCAGCTCAAGAGGTGCAAGGTGCTAAGTCAAGAAGGCCAGAAGTTGACGAGAGCGCTGACGGTGCTGATGTGAATGGTGCTGAGTCGCAGCAGCGGAAGGAGCAGCGGCAGCAGGCGAGAGATGGAGACGATGAAGGTGACGGTGCAAGCTTAAGGATGAACGACAACGACAAGGACGGCAACCTCGTGGGCACCTGGCAAGAGCGCCAGGAAGAAGACGAAGAGCAAACTGGCGACGGAAACAAGGCCGGTGGTGCTGATCACGATGATGAAAGCAGGCGAGGCAGGGAAGCAAATGATAACGACATGGACACGAGCAGGGATGCCGGCAATGAAGATGAAGAAGAAGCGGGAGACGACGACGCATTGTACGACGAAAACGACAACCTGATTAGCCGCAAGAATGAGCGAGGCGAGGCTGATGACAATGACGATGGTTGGAACGAGGACTCGAAAGATGCAGATGAACACGAGCAGGAAGGCGCTCACAAAGACAATGCCGAGGATGATGCTGCTGGCGAAGGAGAAGAAGGAGGAAGGGGTGAAGTCGAGGGCGAGAACGACGAAGAGAACAAAGATGCAGTCGCTCAAGAGGCCTCCTCGTCCTCGAAAAGCACCACCAAGGCTGAGGAGAAGACTAACAATGGCGATGGAGGTGACGGTGACAGCAGCCAGAAGAAAGCTCCACCACCTCACAAAGCTACCGCCGGCAGTAGCAGTAGCGAGATGGATCATACCGGCAGCGGCAACGACGATGCCGCCTCTTCTACTTCCTTTCTCATGAGCAAGCCCAAGCGTGCTGCCGCTGCCGGAGACAAGGTGTACACGCCGGCGGCCGCGGCTGAGAAGGAACAGCAGGCGCTGCAGCTGGAAGAAGGCGGCGGTGACGATGGCATGGCATGGAAGAAGCTGGACAAGCTTTCGGACTGGGCGTCGCCGGGCACGCGCGTGCGGCACAGCAAGTCCGGCTGCGTGGGAGTGGTGGTGGGGGTCAATGTGGCGTGGACTTCGGTGCTCTTTGACACCGACCCGGGGAAAGCCATGTCGGGCTCGGGGATGCAACGGTCGTGCCGGGTGAGTGGAATTTACAGAGAAGGAAAATTAAGCAGTGGAACAAGAGACAAAATGATAGTCACGCGAACGAATGCATCTGTTCTGAGAATGTTTCCGCATACATGTGATGCAGGAACGCAAGGAAATGTATACCCGTCAGCGATTTGTTTTTTTTGTAATATATTCTAACCGTGTATCCTGTCTTCGTTCTTTTTCCGTCATTTGGCAGGTGGGCATGCTCGAGCCCGTTAACCCGTCGGCTCAATTGGTGCGCACTGCCCTCCCGCCGCGGCCCGAGTTGCCCGTGCGCCGTACTCACGTTCGAGCCGCGGCTGCGCTAGCCCTGGCCGACCCCCGCTACGAGCCCCGCTACGGCAGCCGCGACCGGAGCGGGTACGGCGCGGGCCTAGGGCGCAGCAGCAGCACCGGCCGCTCTACGACGGGCCTCGGGGGCTATGGCGACAGCGGTGGTGGCGGTGTTGGAGGCGGTCGCCTAGTGCGCAGCAACAGCGGCAGCAGCACCCGCAGCTATGGGAGTGGCGACTACTGGGGCAGCAACCACCACAGTAGTAGCAGTGGCGATGTGTACAACCGCCGCGCGGGTTTCCGCAACGAACCGCCGCAATTTTTGCTGCCGTCTGGGGAAATGGTCACGTCCGCACAGCCACCGCCTGAGATGACGATGCATGCAGCTCAGGTGCCACTTCGTACTGGTCAAGGACGTACCCGGGCAGAATGCGTGGAGTACTATTACCGAGTGTTCAAACGGGCGGCGAAGAGGGATTTCTTCCGAGCAGAAGCGGCTGCTGCGAGTGCCAAAGCAACTGCATTGGAAGCAAAGAAGCTGAAGGAAGCAGGGGAAGCCAAGAAGACCGCCCAATGCAATGAAGGTGCTGAAGAGAAGACTGCCGAGCAAATGGTGAATGTGAATGCACCCATGGTGGTTGGTGATGAAGCGGCATCTGCCACTGTGCCACCTCTTGTGTTGTCTATGGAAGAGGATGTAGACGCTGCCAAAGCACTTGCTCAAGAGGCGGCAACCACTGTCGATGCGCCATCAGTTGCCGACGCCTCCAATGCATGCTCGCCTCCGCCACCACCGCCGTCCATTCGTGGTGCCGCTTTGACCGCCGATGTCGCGCCGTCGTGGCAAGAAGCGCCTCCTTTGCTGAGCGGGCGCTCGAGCGGGGTGTGTGGGGGCGCGTACGGCATCTTGAAGCGGCGCGTGGGCTTAAACCGGAACCAAGAAGGTGGGCCAACGGCTCCTCCGTGCGAGTGCTCAGGCTGTGGATTGAGCGGAGATGAGCCAGTCAGCAGCAGAACCAATGCTAGCAGTGGCGGCGGCGGCGGTGGCCGTGGCAGCAGCATTTACGGAGGCAGCGGAGGCCGCGGAAGTAGTGGCGGGCGCAGCGGTAGCAGCAGCAGCAGCAACAGCGGCGGCGGGCGCCGTGGCGGTGGTGTTACTGCGCCTAGCAGCACTGCCGTTGGTGGTGGGGTCCTGGGACGGGGGTTGCTGCTGTGCTGCAACCGCTGCCCTCGGGCTTTCCATCCCGCCTGTTGCAGTCCACCTCTGCCGCCGCCGCTCGCCCTCATGGCGGTGACGGCCGCCGCGACTGGCAGTTTCACCTGCGCGAAGTGCATTGAGTCTGACCGCAGCCTTTTCGTGGATCACCGAATGAACCAGAGCAGTGGCAGTACCAACTTCAACACTAAGAAGCCAGCGAGCAGTGACTCCGCTGAGGCACCTTATGAGCCTGCGACTTCGTCATCAGATTCGCTGTCAGCGGCAGCACCTCCAGCTGTAGCAGCAGATGATGGCGCATCAACGCATCTAGGAAGCACTACCAGTGCGTTTGCCGAACTTCACCAGGCAGGCGCTTCAGAATTGAATACGAGTGGCAGCAGCAGCAGCTCTTGGCGACACCCTGGGTCAAGTTCCCCTAATATGACGACAGCAGCAGCAACGGCGGCGGCTGCCTCTTCAAATGAAACCGCAGCCTCTGGCAAGCACGGCCGCCGAAGTCCAGGAGGCAATTCTTCGCGCCCGAGCAAAGCGTCCAAGCATGCAGCGGGAACTACTGCCGCGACAAGTGGCAGCCCAGGCAGAGGCAAAGGGGGAGCTACTGCTGCTGCCTTAGCAGCAAGTGAAGTCGGAGCTGCGCAGTACCGCGCTGCCTTGGTGGGGAGTGGGAGCAGCAGTGGCGGAGGGTCCCTTGCGGCCAAGCTTTCGTCACTGGCAGGGAGGGCGGTGTCTCCCGGAGGTCGTCCTAGTAGCCGTGGCAACCTGAATAACAACAGCACCAGTTCGCATGCAGGCACCGCCACCACAGGGCGGGGTGTCGGCGGTCTCCTTGGAGTGAGTTCCGCTCCTCAGGGCGGGTGGCGAGCCGCCGTAGAAGTCACGCTGCCGCCTGGGTACGGCGTGTTGAGCCCGGTAGCGAAAGGCGCAGCCGAGGAAACCAGCCTTGGAAGCAGCAGCCCTTCAAGTGGAGCCGTGACAGGAGCAGGAGCAGGCGGAGAAGTGCGAGCGCTCGACGGAGGGGTGCACGCCACTGCTGAAGCAGCCGCGGAAGCCAGGGACTTGCTCGCGCTGCGCGTGGGCGCGGCCGATCCGCTAGGAGGCTACGGAGTGCGCGCGCTCAACTTCCCTGCGCGCCTGGGGGCCTACCTCCAGCGGTTGCCGCCGGACGTGGCCACGCGGGTTGCCGCAGCAGCGGCCGCGCAGACTTACCCCTCTGGTTGCAGTGGGAGCAGCAGCAATAGCGGCCCATCTCCTTTTCCGGCAATTCCTTGGCGTCCGTCGTCGACTTCTCCACAGCCGTTGCTGCAAAACCAGGCGCGCTTATCGCCGCGACCGCCCGGGCAGCAGCCAACTTCGGGGCGCTCGGTGGGGTCACCCGGCGGCTCGGCGGACCACGCCGGGCCGTCGGCAGGCTCGGGGCCGTCGGCAGCTGGCGCCGGCGGGCCGGTGCCGATTGGAAGCGGCGGCAACGCCGCAGTGCAGCTGGTGCGGCAGCTCCAGCAGCTGCAGCAGCTCCAGCTCTTGCACCAGCAGCAGAACCAGCAGACACGGGGCGACGCCGAGGCGCACCCGTCCTCAGACAAGGCCCAACAGCAGCAGCAGCAACAGCAGCACCACTTGCAGCAACAGCAGCTGCAGCAGCACCAGCAGCAGCTCCAAATGATGTTTTCGCCAGCGCGCATGTCGCAAGTGCTAGCTGCCATGCAAGCGCAAGCGGCTGGCACCGCCAACGCCAGCAGCAGTCCTGCCGCTGCTGGTCTTGCTCCAGCTCCTTCTCCTGCCGTGGCGCCACCATTACCCTGCGATGAACTGTCAGTGCTCTTACCTGGCGCAACGAGCTTTGATGCTATGCACGTTCGAGAAGCTGCCTCGGGATCCACTCAAGAGAACCGCAGCAGCACCAACGACGGGAAAGGGGGCTCGCTAATTGCTCCGACTGACGCCCTTGGAAGTTCCACTCTTCCGCAGCTGCCGTCGCATGACGAAGACACCACAAGCGGTCCTCAGGGGAGCTCCCTAATGGCATACGCGCAAAATGCGCCCGGTGTGTTGGCTGCTCCTCATGGCACTGTTCGCGCTGCACTGCCTTTCGGAGGCAGCAGAAGCAACTCCGAGAACCAGGAAGGAGGCCAACTGGCTGATTTGTCAGGAGGTGGTGCGGGCACCACGAGTACCACTGGAAAACGGGAGACAGGGGCTTCGGACAGCTGGAGCAGTGATGGTGGCAGGGCAGAAGATGCTTCTGAAGTAAAGCGGCCCCGCGTTTGAGCTGCACGCGCAGCCAAAGAGGGACATCGGGCTCTGGGCTCTGATATAATTCGCGCAATGCGGCTCGCTCTCTTGATTGGACTGGGCATTTGCACCGAGAGAATACTATAGAATACAGGCCTTTCTGGGACTTGAAAATGTGCTATTGCTACAGTACAAGCGAAATCCATTCTTGGCCTTAGGTCGCCTACCTTAGGCACCACGCTTCCGGTTTATTTTTACTTTAGATTAGATAAGATTAGACTATACTTCCCCAGTGTAAAGAAAGACAAGGGAAGAGCTATCACTTTCACTAGTTAGAGGTATCGATAGGCCATATCTCAAAGCGAATATGTATAACATATAAGTCACAGAGGATTCCGCGGGCATTCTCGAAAGAAGAATCCCCAGTCCAGCCCGCGAGAACAAACAGTCCATTCAATTACCAACAGACGTCTGTCCACGGGTGGATCAGAAAAGAAGGGATGGGGAATTAAATTTCTAGGGGCCCAGTTAGTTTATACATGCGCAGTGCCGTAAATACGCGCACTGCGGAATGGCCCTACCTGGCGCCTCTCTTCCGAATGAGCCTGCGGGATCTGGGTGCTGGATCTAAGTGCCCATTCGCCAATCAATTCCTTGGTTCACGAGAAGAGTAACAACTTAAATAACGAGCCAGCTCTGCCCATCAAACCACCAGCAGCCGCAGTATCGTCTCATTAATATAGTTTTTACATAAGCAGTCGAAACACAACATACGCTTTGAATTCCTCGCACAGACAAATAGAATTTCGGGTGTGTTTACTTGCCGTCGTCTTCGTCCAAGGAATGGGCTTGATGGAATAAGTAAAACTCACGCTGCATGGCTGAACGTAGTGCATCTGACGTGAGCGGCAAGGCTTCGATATCAGCTGTATACACTCTATTGACTGGTGTTCCATCGCGTCTGCTTTCGCTACTACATTCGTTTCTGCTCTGAGTCAGACATATGCCACTGCTACGGCAGCGGCGTTGTTGGGCGCAGTAACTACTAGAATTCATATGGCAGTCCTTCTGAAGTTTCAACTCTTCATCAAGGCCGTCCTCATAATGCTCACGTTCGCGAACGGATGCCAGCCAATGATGTGCTAACGCCTCGTGCGCCTTTAATCGCTTCTTCGGGTCAAACATAAGCAACTGTCCCATCAAATCAACGGCAATCGGCGGCGTATGGGGAGGCAGAAGAGCCCAAATTCCAGGCCACAGTAATCTCGCAGCCACTCGGCTTACTTCCCCCTCTTGGGCTGCTAAGGCCGCTTTCGCAGCTGCTGAAATTTTCGAGTCTGCAACTGCTGAACTCGCCACCGTCGTCATGCAAGCAGTGTTTGTTGCTTGAGGTGCAACTAATGCATCGGCTCGCGCAGAGCGCCGAATGCCTGTTCCGATGCTACTGTTGCCACTGTGGCGGTGGCGGGTGCCTGCGTGGGAGTTGCTGATGCTGTTATCACAAATAACTTCATCTAGCGCGTCAGGAGTCACGGTGGTTTCTGTCGGCCTTGCAGCGGCATCGATTCTTACGGTCCACGATGGCGCGGACGCTTGCTGAAGGTTCCGTGCTGTGGCGTCATCGTCTGGCGACACAGCAATGCGACTGGTAGCCGCAGCCGTCGTACTTGTCGCAACCGGGCGATGGGAAGCAGACGTGGTAGGGCTGCTCAAACGTGCCCTGTTATTTGAATAGAAGGAGCGAACAAATTGGCGCGCCCGTGGGCTTTGCACAAACCACAAAGGATCGTAACTTTCTTCTTCTTCTACCTCGTCTCCCATCGTCCCTTCGTCGTCGCTCGAGGTGCAATTATTACTACCGCTCGCACTGCTCCCGCTGCTGCTACCACCGCTGCTATTACAAACAGAATTCTCAGTGCTGCTATTTCCAATAGTACTCCCATTAGAGCTGAAAGAATTGTTCTCCACGTACACATTGACGGTATTTGTAGAGGAATGAGTTTTTTTATTTGGCACACGGTCAGGGATTGTGCCCAAAGGACCCACTAGTCTAAGAACACGCTCAAGCTGATCGCGAAGATTGCGCCCTCCAAGCAATGGCTGCGCGCATGTCAAAAGGGAAGGGCGTCAAGAATGGGGAGAGAGGAAAGGGAAGATGGAATGCCAAGAACATTTTTAAACTTCTTCAAGATGGAATGATAAAGCACGCCTCAAGCAATTTTCTTTAAGTGTATCAAGAGAAGTAAAAAGAAACACACTCACTTTTCGTCCGAGTAATTCCCCAAGCACAATTCCGAGTGCCCAGCAGTCAATGGCTGTCCCATAGCCAGCGTAACCCAACAGCAACTCTGGGGCTCGGTACCAGCGCGTCACGACGTAGCTTTTCGTGTTAGCGTGTTTTTTTTTTAAGAATGTAGAACCATGGGAGAAAAAGTATGAAATTAGTCATCATAAGTAACGATTATTACACAGAACTAAGCAGCACGCATCATTCAATGCACGTACAGGGTATGAGATGTATCATCCTCGTCGTCAGCTTCTTCGCCCTCGTCTCCTTCGCTGATGTTGACATCCTTGGAAGCCTTGTCGTCGAATCCATGCGCTGAGCATTGTGCCCTTCGGCCGCCGCTGGCGTCACTACTGGCATCGTCGCTAAGATCACGTTGGCTGGGTCCGGGTTCCTCCAACACGCGGCTGAGGCCGAAGTCACAGATCTGGATGGAACATTCGGCCAGATCTACCAAAATGTTTGCCAGCTGTAGAAGTGCGGTTTTTATCAACGCGAAAAGTTGGAAGAAACTGGTGAGAAAGCAATCATATGCGTGCTAAAAGCAAGTAAAATAGCAGATGATATGGCTATTGATGAATCGAATACTTTCAAATACCTTTAGGTCGCGGTGGGCAACGCCGCGGCTGTGAAGGTGGGCAACTCCAGCAATGCACTGATAAGCAATCCAAGCTGTTTGCTCGTTCGACAAACGAACGCGCCGGTCAAACACTACAGTATGCAGGTCAGTGTCAAGGGCGGGTGTCACGAGATAAACATCGCTTAGAGGTCCTCGAAGGAAGTTCCTTTGCACCATGTCATTGTTGTTCTCTAATGACATCGTTCGCATTGGTTCATCTAATCCTTCGCCATTAATATTGCTACTGCTACTAGCCTTCTCGCTCATGTGCGAGGACCTTCCTTGATTTCGATTGTTATGGTCATATCCCCCAAAGCAGGTGTCGAGGCTGAGAAGGCAAGGGTGGCGCAGCATTCGCATGAGCCGCAGTTCTCGAAGAATTCGCCGAGCATCCACAGCATCACGAAAAGCATCTCGCACCTGAAATGCATGCAAATTAAAGAAATTTTCAGAGAGAATAATTGCGAAACGATAAAGATCAATAAGAATAATGCAGGCGGAGAAAGAAAAACATCTTACCTTTTTGATGGCCACTGGCTTGTTTCCACTTGCTGAATCTTTGGCAAGACCCACTATTCCATATGCGCCGCTTCCGAGTCGGCCAGTAAGCACATACCGCGGTGGTATCTATGCCCAGAAGCCGAAGGCCGAAGGAAGATCGCACATAAGAGAAGAATGATGAAAAAAAAAATTCGCAAAAGGGAATGTTAAAGAGGCAAGGAAACATGCGCAGCAACAAGTAGAAATAATCAATCCTACCCTGAATAACTTGCTAGCTTGAAGACACTTTCATCGCCTAATTAAATACGCACAACATAGTATCACCTCAAAAGTTTCCCGAGTGCCAGGGCACACCACTTGCACTGCTGCCAGGCTTGACCACGCTTCATATCCTCGAGTCATCCGCCGCTCCAACTTCAAAGCTTCGGCAGCTGCTGCGCCAGTACTCACTTGTGCAGTACTTGTTGTAGCTGCAACTGGCCGTGACGAATGTGACAGCAGTGGTGGTTCTTCGTGAAATTCCGCTTTACTCGTGCGGCGGAGGCGGGGACGAGGAAGAGCAGTGCAAGAGCTTGCCCTTACAATGGTATTGGAACTGCTCTTGTCTCTGCTGTCAAGATCATTTGTGCTCATAATTGTAGTAGTGGTAGCAGTAGCAGCACTGGCAGCAGTGGTGTTGGTGGCAATGACCGAAGAGGTGCCGCTCGTTGTTCTTTGTCGGCGTAGTGCAGGACCATCACCACGAGGCGACGACAGAGATCGCGCTGCTTTTAACTCAATGCGTGGTGCGTCTGATTTGCCAATGTTGTTATATTTAACACAAGTCAAACCGTCATGCATTGCAAACTTACTACCATAACTGCTCGGTGCTGCCCCTTGAGGACTTGAGCTCTTCAGATTTACACCTTTTGAACTCGAGCATTTGTCATCATCGACACCATTTTTCCGACTGATACTAAAACTATTGATATGATAGCGAGTTTGGTCGTGAAATAGGTGGCTTGGATCGTGAAGTTCGTGTTGAGGCAAAGTATCTAGCTTGGGCAAGAGCGTATCGAGGTTAGGTGAATAAGCACTGAGCTTGAGCAAGTGAGGAACGTTCTGGATTGCTGCCAAAGCAGTGTAACTGCTGCTGCGAGTCGTACCATTACAATGTGCGCGGGCTGCTAAGATGCCATGGCGAAGAGCCGATTTCCAGGTCTCAGCGGCAGCGCTGGTTGGAGCTTTCATCTAAGAGCGAAGTACATAAATAAAGGTTCGCCAAAAGACGACGTCACTCATAGTAATAAAATGCTGTTGGAGTCAGGGGTTACCTTGAGAGCGCGGCCACAAGGGAAAAACACGCGAAGGCCATAGACAGGGTCCGAAATAGCGCTGGCCACGTGTGTGGCTGTTGTCAGTACAACTTCGCCGCGAAAACCTTCGAGCCAAGGGCCGTCAGGTGCAGTACGACCTATATCAAGGAGGTTACTACTGCAGCAGTGTTCCTGCTGGTAATGGTTTTGGCTACAGTCAGATGCAGCTTGAGAAATTTCAAAGTAACGCAGTAGACACTCTTGTCGCCCTGCGCACGTATCAGGAACCGATGACTGTTCCGCTGGGTTAGTAACTAGTACTAACTCGAAGAGGAAAACCTGAGCCCAACGCAGTACGTAAACCGGGTAACCAAATGAAAGAGGTAATGCGAATCAGGGAATACTTCTTGTAACATAGTTTGCTTAATTGACGAATGAGTGAGCGTATACAAAGAATAGGAATATTAGAGATGATATGGGGTTGGTATCAACTCTTGATATTGCCGAAGTATACCTCACTGCCTTCGCGGTGGTGAACGGGTGCGTGAGCAGACGATGTACGCTTTTCGAGAAAGCCGCTGTATAATAAGCGATCGGCTTCACAATTGGAGTCACGGTTGTAGCGATTGCCGTAAATTTTCCTGTTATCAGAATAGTAGATAAATTTGGTATTCGCACTACTCTGGGCCCAACCAGAGGCCGTCTCACCAATGACGGGGCTGGCTGATGCCTTTGAATTGCTCACAGACACAATGGACGCAAATGGACAAGCATTTGGTGAGCAAGTGACAACATCTGTGGTCGATGATGCAGTGCACACAAGACCATCTTCTTGGGCACGCTCATGGTAATAAGTATCCTCCAGCATCATAGAATGGTGAAGTAAGAAGATCGATGATGAGTCGATCAGCGTGGGTTGTAGTATTCCGCGTTCTGCAGAGCAGTGTGCCTCGTTCGGTGTATGCGTTTAAACCGAACAAGTTGTGCTCCATTCTGTCGACATCCCTTGCATTCCGTAGAGATTCTACGAAATTCGCATGTAGCACGTCGAAATTGTGTCACGTGTCAAACATCAAACGAAAGTCTACTTTCGAGAGATTAAATTGGTCATATGTAAGATCTGACAATCCATCAAACTTCACTACCATTGCTTAGTGCAAGAGAACTATCTGTTTGCTACCTGAAAGAGCCTTGTGATGTTAAAAGGAAGTTCCTAGCACCGTTGTCTGTCGAGCAAGTCATGCACATGAAGTCACCTTCGGCTGAATGCCACACTCTTACATGTTGCGCAATCTATGCCACTATGCGTAATACAGTTGGTGGATGCTTGATGAGGCCATGAGTTGGCTAACCTTCATTTATTTGTAAGGTGTGTATCAACAGGGCCCCGAGGAAACGGCATTAGAGGGCCAATATGAAAAAAGGAAATCCACATGAAAATCGAAGAGCACCACTAAAGCCGATAAAAGACACAAGCCCGAGTGGCCATAAAGTGGAGATAATGTGTTAGGATACATACGGTACGTATTTTAGAAAAAGACGAAGAAGTTGAGAAATTTGAAAAATACATACCTGATTGGTGCAGAGTTTCGTCTAAATAACCAGTTAGTTGAAGCCGTGAATCACTTGGTCCGTAAAGTCTTGCTTGGGATCAAGGCGGAAGACACGGGAAATCAAAGAGGCAAAGGCCGTTTGCGAGCGCGCATTATTCTATGGGCCACAGGGGCCATTGGCCAGGGCTAATGGACCAAACCAATCTAGCGGTGGTTTGAAGAAGAAGTGGAAGTGGAGAAGGAGGAGACTTCACCAATGGCCGAGAAAACCCACGAGGCAATTGGGTTTTCTATTAGCCCACGTTGGAAGTACCGACGCCTGCGGCGGACAGCGCCTTTGGCGCATTTATATCGAAATGGATTTTCCTAAGCCGCCCTGCTGCTCTTATTTCTTCTTGCCTTTTTTTCTCCCTTCTTTTTGACTTCCTGCTTCTTTTTTATTAATCCTGCGCTCGTAAAACCGAATACCCGCTTCTATTTGATAAAACCTAATGCCCGCTGCTACTAGATAAACCTATGCCTTCTCCTGTTCCCTAGCCTTGAGCCTCTCGAACAATCTTTCACAAAAGAGCACCCAAATTTTGGCGCATTGCATTCGTTGTTGAGCCATCAATTTCCGTGACGATATTTTCCACCTTTCATACATTTTTTCCGCGTTGAATTCAGGCATGCTCTTTTCGGGCCGTAGTACTTAATTGCAAACAAATTGCGAACTTTGGTGACTTCAAGATGGGATAGAGTCGCATTGCGAATACGGTTATACTCAGAGAAGCCTCTTTCGTTGCACGACGTGTCAGCTAGAATACGCAGCGACACTCGAATTGGAATTAGTACCATGGAATTACCGAGAAGTGGGTCGCTGTACTGCTTAGATACATGTTCCCAGAATGCCCTGAAGGGTTCGCCAAGCAAAATTATTGTTTCTTCAACCGAGAGTACTGCTGGTGTAATGCCTTTTGCATGTCGAAGCTCTGCATGTAACGAAGTCCCAAAGAGGCTTGCAAAATTCTTGAAGGGCCTCAATGCCCCAAGAGTCTAAATCATCACTTCCAAGAGGCGGCCAACGTCGGTGCTCAAATGCATCACGCATCCAGAAGGCATAGCTCGAATAGTAGATGCTGAGCATGGGGAAAGACTGAAGCAACAGAAGGGTTAGAGATCAGCGCTCGTGCGGAAGGCTTCAATGTTTTCTCCGACCGAGAACTCGGCTCGGGCGCTTTGGCTAAGTGCGATACGAGTGGCACGGCTGAAGCAGGTCTGGATCTTTGAAAAAAAATCGTTGACGACGAAGGGGACGAGGACAATGAGGACGCTGATGACGATGACGAGGTAGCGGCCATGACTGCGGGAGTGTGCTTCTTAAGTGCCACAGCCCGGGTAGCAACATTGTCTGCATCGTACGGAGTGTAGCCGACTCTTCACCAAGCCAGCATCTCCCAATTCGATAGCTTGTGTAGCTTGTCCCATTCCTCTTCCTCCTCATCAACCAAATCAATCATCTACCAGTGCATTCTTTTTAGAAACCTTCCCTTTGATCTTGCTCTTCGCAGGCATCGGCTTCAAGTCGTCTATGCGGCTGACCGACTGGCCGACTCTCTGATAATGAAGAGAGTAAGCTGACAACCCAGATAATTGCTGCTGGTATCAAGAAAACCCAACAATCCAAAAACCCTCAAACGATCTTTCTGGGGTTGTGACCAGTCACGTTACTTCATATTGGGGTTCTGACGGAAGCGCACGGCAATTTCAAATGTCCATGCCGGTTGAGCCGGACTTCGCTCGCCGGCCGCCTCAAGGACGTCCCTCGTGTCCCTCGGCCAGCACCTGCCGACCGCCCAAGTAAAGTTGACAACACGGGCTGAATTGAAGGAGGCTTAGTCGGAAAATGTACAGGAAGTGGGCGAAATGGGAATTGGGTAGAACCCTGGAAAACCCTGGGTTTTCTCTGTCACTGGACTTCACTTTGTAATTATGCCTGCTCTTAGTCTTCGAATTCCGGCCCTTCGGGAGCTGTGCAGCTGTGCAGCCCGTGTCGAAAAAGAGAAATTTTGAAACAACCCTACTTGTCGTAAATATAGCTACGGGTTAATAGATCAGCAAAATTTGATGTTTAGTACTGACATGACCAAAAAGTGCCTACCAAGGAAAAATGTCTGTCTGTCCGTCCGTCCGTCACATCACATTTTTATCTGGGTACGTATGTTCTGACACCTTGAAATGTTGTCACTGACATCAACTACGTTGATCGCGGTGCGGCGGACCCGCGCCGCTGCAATTGATCTGACGATGTTGGCTGCAACGAACGCAATTCTGTACAACGTACGCGTAAAAAATGCGTCAGGGATGTCAGGGACGCTACTATTTCAACAAACGTACTTTAGCCGTGGCATCACAAATTTCTCGCTGATATTAGCACCAACACCAAGAAGTTTACCAAATTAACTGCAATTAGCATTTTTCATGGAACCATTAGATTGAATCTCTCCTCGTTCGCCTATAATTATAGCCTTGTGTTTCGTCCCAACGGAAAGATCTGCGTCTTTTGCTTCGACGAGATTCTTTTCTGATGTATGCCTATTCCGGCCACCCGTTATACAAACTTCGCGCTCGCTCAACTAGCTCAGCATTCGAGGAATGCGTGCACGTGCACGGGTTGTCCTATCTGCCGACTTCTTTGCACGCGGCATGGGCTCAGGAAAGGTGGCTGGCGCTCCGCCAGATTGGCGACCCGCTCGCTGACTCAGCCCTTGAAGCGGGCCTAGGCTACTACAAAGGTAGATTCGACACAGCTGCAGCGTGCTACTTTTTGTTTGCATTGCTGGCTAGGGTCTGTTTGCTCGGTCATTCTTTTGAATGCGATGCGGCATTCGCGTAGGCTCATGTTCGGTTTTCCGAAATCAATCATCCACTTTTTCCTTTTGGCGACTACCTCTCCTTTCGTAACTTCGCCAGGATCTGACCCACTCGCAGCTCTGCTAGCAGCTTCAAGGGAGGCCCTTTCTGAAAAGAGCGCATCAAGCGAAGGCGCCGAAGGCAGGAGCAGCACCAAATGCAGTTGCAACCCTGGCAATTCCGAGCATCACGAGTGCATGTGTGGTGGCAGTACCAGCAGCGTCTGTGGTATCGGTAGCGGTAGCGGCGACGCGCCTTCGCCTTATTCTCTGCCTGCCCTATCGCATGCCAGCAAAGCGCTGCTGGGTGACCTGCACCGCGTTCCTGATTGGGTCGACTTCGCTGCGATAGCGAGGGCGCAACGATGGTAGCCATAATGAATGCGCATTAAAACAAAAATGAAACCAGCACTGTTATGATAATTGGTTCAGTCAAAGTGATTCAAATGAGTTCCTTCGTTATGCATTCTACGTCTTCGGCGCCACCTCATAGTTCTGTAACGTTATGTGCTTGGTGCAGGTACTTACGGCATTTACCCTTGGCGAGCTTGAGCGTTCTTCACGTGGGGTGAGTTGAACTACAATAGCACACTTTTTTTGAAGAGTTTCCGTTTGCCTTTGTTCTTTTCAGTCGGTCCATATTTAGTTTTCACCTCGTTCCACTTTTGCCTTTTCATTTGCACATCGAACACCGCACTCTTCTATTCGAAGGCTGATTGGCGGGTTTTCAGCCCCGTTGATTCACCCAACCCTCCGGGCCACCGGCTACCTGACGTCAGCAGCGGCGCCTCGGAACACGCGCCGCCGTGTGTTTGAAACCATGCGCTTCGTGGCCGATCTCCTGGGGGATTGCAAGCAACCGCTCCGCAGCAGCCTCGACGGCAACAGTGGCGATGGCGGTGGTGGCAGCAATAGTGGTGGTTGCCGTGGCGCGAGCAGCGGTAAAGGTGGCAATTGCAGTGGCATGAAGGATAGCGAGAGCAGTGGTGCAGGCGGTGGCAGCAACGATGGCGCAAATTGTTTGAAGCCGGGTGGCCGCGGCTGGGCTGCCTGCATCAAGGTAAGAGCTTCACAACGCGATTCATTCATATGCT
>Ga0307979_1000928_pt1 | contig 20735 bp, 14 predicted proteins | sample OrgLakmetage1058_FD_201833 | JGI IMG/M metagenome (GOLD analysis project Ga0307979, IMG submission 201833) | Saline water microbial communities from Organic Lake, Antarctica - #1058 | ecosystem: Environmental > Aquatic > Non-marine Saline and Alkaline > Saline | place: Antarctica: Organic Lake...
GCGTCACGCGAGTAGTCTACCCCAGCTGCTGCACTTGCCGGATTGGAAACTTCTTCAGCCGCAGCGTCACCGTAATTGCCTCCATAGCCGCTTATTTTTCTGTTGTCTTGTTGCCCGACACCCTCAAACAACTTGGTTGGCTCAATGGAAGTATTCTCAACCCTACTTCGTGAGGTGGGATGCGATCCTGCTGGCTCACCCTCATGCGATGAGCTACCAAGAGCCTCTGCAAAGAAGTCTAGCGGTACATGAGACGCTTCTGGAAGCGCGTCTACAGCCGCGGCAGGAAGTCCCGTGCCTGCTCTAGTGGAGGAGGATCTATCACCATTAGTATCCTGAGGGCCCTTGAACCCGCCCTCAGTTGCGTTGTTATGGTTTTCATTCGGGCTCGCATCATCGTCGTCGTCGTTCTTGAACTCTTCTCCTTTGCCTTCGGGACTGAGCTCATTCCAGAGCGCTTTTCGGGCCTCGAGCTGGGCATCCCACGCAGCAACCTATCGGCACAACACCATTGCGCAAACACGTGAACTGTTTAAACGAGCTATTCGAAGTGTGCGCATGTGGGAATTTTCAGAACTGCCTCCGTGTCGGTTGGTAGCAACTAAGTGATTGTAGTTAGGTTTACCTGCTTTTCTCGCTCCCGCCTTTGAAGAAAGTCCTCGCTACCGTGGTTCTGAATCCCACTTTCAGCCTTGTTTGCGTTATTGCGTGAGCTTGTGACCGGGCTAGCTGGCAGGTCTCGGCTCCGCGGCCGCTTAGAAAAGTCGAACGTAGAAAATGAAGGGGGTTCAGGAGGTAACGACTGCAAAGAATTGTTTTGAGGAATAAGTCCACTGCCGCTACGCGGACGCACTACTCGGGTAACATTCGGCCGCGTTGTCGACATCTCGATGTCGAAGGGGCACTCGCCACCCGCACGACGTATTGAAGGCGCTGGCTACAAAGGCTATCACGCTATCACGTTGTTGTAAAAGTTGGTTTACAGTTACGTGACGTGAAAAGGCATTACATGAATACGACACTCAAATGACCAATATACGTGCACAAATACACAATTCACAATTAAATAAAGGTTTGCTCCTCTAGAGGGGGGAAGGGGGGTGCCTTCTCGCTGACGTTTTTGGGTCAATTGGCTTCCGTTATGTCGTAGAGATCCTTCTTGGAGTGCCAGATGAGTCCCATGATGTTGTGATGTTGTGCGTATCATGCGAAGTTGAGTTGGGCAGTACCGCTGAAAGGTAGCTCGTGCTCATGTCATGTATGATATGGTCGCGCATGATTTCAAATGCACTCGAAATTCGAAGCTCCGATTTTGATTAAGTATTATACCCATTGGAGATAATCAAAGTGCAATAAGGACTTCAGACGATGATACGATGATACAATTTTAAGACCTTCGGAGATAAGGCTTGTCAATGAGTATCGCGACATCGGCATTATCCAATGATACTGGCGTTGAAGTCGAACGACCGATATCGTCTATCACGAATATACGAACGGTTAGATTCAGAGGTCAAGATCGCCTATGGACTTCACACGAAAATTCGGATGTGAGAGCTCTGAAACTCGGGGGATCAAGGCCGTCTATGGACTTCGCACGGCGATACACATGTTTGGAGCTCCGGAGATCGTGGTCATCAATTGACTGAAGATCATGCTGCTGCTACGTAGAGCCTCGCAGTCTTCCAGCAGGACCATGCGCATGTGTTGAAAGCTCACGGAGCGTTCTTCTTGAGAGCTTCGTAGAGTTAGCTCAGATACTCGAAGCAATCTAGACTCCATTCAATTTTTACCAAGTCTTCGACACATCGACACCTTTGACAAGGTTGGACCCGTTCTTATTCGATGCAAACCATGTGCTCTTCTCAAATAAACCAACGGACAAATGTCCACGGGTGGGTCAATAAATCTTGTAGAGTCCTCCTAGGGACTAAAGCCCCTAGAGGAGATAACAGTTCCAGTAACCAAGAAAACCGCGGGTTTTCCGGGTTTTTACCCACTTCGGCTCAGCAGAAGATACGGTGAATGCTAACTGCGCTGCCGCGCTGATAGAAAACCCGGAAGCCTCGTTGTTTTTTTTGGTCACTGTACTGTTCGCCAGTTCGTGGCAAGCCTGTATTGTGCTGTAGAACCTGATCTCCCCTGTAAGGGGAAGTCACAGCAGTTGTGATCAACCTCTGTGACTTCCCCTTACAGGGGAGATCAGGTTCTACATGTGCCGTGCATCGCTATGTGAATTTATGTGCTTTGGCCCTGAGCAAGAGGAAATCCTAGGTTCTTTATGCTCGTAGAAAGGAAGCCCTACGAATAAATTATTAATTCATGTGTATTGATATTGATGAGTTGAGACGATGCCCTGCTGGAGCAGAAGTAGTACGGAGAAATACCTCGTGGACGTGACACAAGAACGAGCACTCAGCCCCGCCGACATGTTCGGAGGAAAGGTGCCAGTTGAAGCCTTAATTGGCCTTCTGGAGCGAATTTGCTAGCACATATGCAGCTCAGGAGTTTATACTTGATGTGCCTCTGTTACTGCTGTGTACTTGCCTTTCTTTTTTTGGGGGAAAGTGTCAAGTAGACTAGACCAGGCTAGACTAATGAGTTGAGATGTGTATTTGATAAGCCCGAAATATCTGTTAGGGTGTGTCATGTGTACGTGCGGGCAGTAGGAATTAGGCATAAAGAAATCTGCGACAGAAAGAAACTTTCAGTGCCCATAAAGATTGCAATGCCCGCCGTATGTTTCTAATCAAGATCGAACCCCAGCCGATCGCCCTCTCTATCTCTAAACGCCATCGATTCGAAGTCAGACATGTCGTCCATCGAGCATGGGCTTGGCCAGGGGCGGCCACTGGAATAGGCCCCGACTGTGAGTTTGAGGCTTATTGCAGGGCCCAGCTTACTCAAGCGACTTTCCACGCCACCCCCATCATCTTCCTCCATTCTCGGTACCATGGCCATGATTTGGACATTTCTTCGCTACTTCTCTATCTACCGCGTATATTTCCCTGCAGTCGCCTTCCATATCTTTACGAACCCGATATCGTACGAACTCTGCGCCAGAATCGTTTTTGCTCTGGCTAAGGTACGCGAAACGTTCCATCACACCATGTGATCCCAAACCTACGTCAGAAGCCGTATCTGAGAAGGAAGACACACCAGATGACATGAGCAAGTGCGACTGGGCAAGTATCCACCACTCTGCCATCCCCATAATCTGGTGCAGACTTCTCTCTTCTTCTGATCTCGAGGGTTTCGCCATGAAGTGGCAACTATCAAAAGAAAGCTCTCGGCCGCCCTGGCGCGGGCCTTCTTCTTCTTCGCATTTTTCTCGTTTTCGGGCTATTTCCTTCAATGACTCCGCACTGTACACTGGGTTGACGTGACCCACTTCATGCTCTCGAAGCCCAAAGACCACCCGTCCATATTTCATCAGTCGGCCTTCAACAGTCTTTCGAAGGGCGCGCGCATGGTCCGTGGCAAAATAAATCATGAGCTTCTGTTCTCGACACGCGGCAACTTTTGCCGCTGCACCAGCAACGATTTCAGCTGCGTCCATGAAAGGGCCAAAGTCTCGCTGTGACGTTCGAACTGACGGGTCGTCTCCGATTCCTTCAAAACCTTGCGGGTATCCTCTGAAATGCAAGGCCAGCAGATAAATTCCTGGAGACCTAAGCCCAAATGCCCCTGGTCGAGGTTCTGTGCCTGGCGACAACTCAGGAAGCTTTAAACGCTTGCGAATGGCTGAGAGGGCCTTACACAACTGCGGTGACGGACGATGCACAACCGCAGGAAGCACAGCTGCACGCGCTCTATCCTCAAGGCAGGACGCGTTCCCAGGCAATGCTTTCTGAATGCACGAGTTGACTTGTAGCTGAGGTCCATTCACGTAAGTGTGCAAGTTGTGGGCCGAGTACTTGAGGTCGCCCAAGCTCACCCGATCAGCCCATGCTTTGACGCCTTCCAGCCTCGTATGCCCACTGCCATGCAGCGCAAATTCAATGTCCTTATGAAGGACGTCACTATCCCTTTCATTGTTATTGGAGACTGGAGACCAGTTAGCAGAACCTTGAACAGGTAGGAAGCATGCTCGATAGTACGGAATGTTGATGACAACTCGGCGCCCTAGCATCGCTGCGAATGGTAATAGAGTGTATAGTCCGTTCACGCAGTTACCCCAGCCTTGGCTATTTTCGTATACGATCACCCCTCTGTCTAAGCTCTTGGTACCACTAGGAGCATTTTGATACACTACAGAACTGATGCAAAAGATTCGCGCGACGTCCGTGGACTTGTCTTTGCAAAACTCGTGAATGTCGCAAGTGCTTTTGTTCGAATCGATTGACATGGCGGGTGCATTGCATAAACAAATCAGAAGTAGCCCTATTCTAAGAAGCATAGAAGCATGCTTTTACGTATTTGTCAAGCAAGACTATCAATAAACTTTCTCAGCCATACTTAAAGTCGAGTTGTGAGTGGCTATGGATTGGCGCATAGGCTAGAACAAGAATAAGTACGGCAGCGTCCGACGGTCAATGGAGTTCCCTTCTGAATGGTTGCAAATTACTACGAAATTACTCCTTTGAGTACTTAATTAGTTCGCTAATGATCTTTATCTAGAGTAGCGCACCCTGGGACTTCCTCTTCTACTACGTTAGCTTCTCAACGCCTAGCTTCTGCTTGTTAGCTTGTTAGCTTGTTAGCTTGTTAGCTTGTTAGTTGGCTTGCTACCTGCTACTGTAGCTGGCTCGGTACTCGACTCGGGCGTGAACAAAAAGAGACAAGAAAGCATCTTTTCGGTCATCAACACGCCCTTACGGGGTGGATCTGCACCATGATGAGATGATGAGACAGAAGGCAGCTTTTCGGTTATCAACATGCCCTCGTGAGGTGAATGACATAATATTGGGTTGATGACATCAAATATTTTGAAAAAGTTGATAACAATCGGAAGGCACTACTCCTGCTCGGAAGGACCTGCCTGTATGTAGAAGGTGGAATCGTAGATATTTTTGGTGCAATTCAAATTTGATTAGGAGTTAGGAGGGCGTTGCCCTTTTAGCGGTCGAAGACTCGAAGGACTAGGGATAACATAAACCTGGAGCTAATTGGTACCATCAGCACCCCTTTACTTTATTCACTAGCACTACAAATCTAATGATGGTGGAGTACTCGGGTTGTATTGGTGGGTATAAAGTATTATATTAGAAAATTGTTTTGTCCTTTGTCCTTTTTTAAGAGTCCGAAAGGCCAAAGGGCCAGGAACAGGGGGCTAACATCTTAAAATATGAAGCAATGCGGATTATACTAGAAGAGAAGAGGGGCCAATCAGGTACAGGTTCCCGAGTGGGCATGGAAGTGGTAGCGTACTAGAGTGACTTACTCTTTTTAGTGCCTTGAAAGCAATGCTCGAAAGAAGAATTCACACGCACATGCGCACGTAGGGTGCCCCAAGTGACAAATTCATTGAACGATATAGACCAATATACACCAATATATCAATCAAGAAACGACATTGACCCCAGCAATTCCAGGGCCCTATGCCCTTGACCTTCCTTTTCGAGCGCATCCATAACCGTATTCATAGTAATTGAATCGGGCTGCAGACCAAGATCTTTCATGGACTCCAACAGTCCCAGTGCTTCTTCCCACTTCCCAGCCTTTTCACACGCTATGATAGCTGCATTTACTGTAACAACGTCGGGCTGCAAGCCAAGACTCGGCATCATCGCAAAAAGCTCCAACGCCTTCTTCCACTTGTAGCTCTGACCACACGCTCCGATAACCGCGGCCATAGTAATGACGCTCGGCTTCAGCCCGCGGCCGGGCATAGATTCGAAAAGCTCAAGCGCATCTTTCCAACGTCTACCTTTGGCGCAAGCGCTAATTGTCGCGTTCGTTGTGACGGCGTTTGGTTCAATACCTAGACCAGGCATGGAATAGAAAAGTTCCAAAGCTTTACGCCACTGTGATCCTTTCTCGCAAGCGCTGATAGCAGCGCTGAAAGTGATGACGTCAGGCTGAAGACCGCAGCTTTGCATCCGGCCAAGTAACTCAAGTGCTTTCTCCCATTGATGGCATTTCTCGCATGCACTTATAGCCGCATTCATCGTGACAACATCAGGTTGCAGACCGAGGGTCGGCATTGCCTCCAGCAGGTCAACGGCTTTTTCCCACTGCCTGCCTTTCTCGCATGCGCTGATGACTGCACTTACGGTAAAGTTATCAGGGCGCAAACCATTTGACTTCATTTTCTCGAAAAGTTGTACCGCCGCCTGCCAACTGTTTGTTCGAGCGCACGCATTGATTGCCGAGTTGTATGTCAACGCATTTGGCGAAAGTCCAGCTTCGTACATTTCATCCATGAGTTCAAGCGCTCTTTTGGCTTGTTTTCCGTGTGCGCATGATATGATCGCTGCATTATACGCAAAAAGAGTCCCCCCGTGGTCCATCGCCTTCATGTCTTGCAGCAGCGCCAAAGCTCGCTTCCAATTACCCTTGCTATCCCGAATGCCACGTTCGAACATTTGTTTCGAACCAGGTTGCGACGCTTTCTTGCTTCCCGGTAAAACATGAGTCTTTTTCATAGCCGCTGAAGACGACTCAAGAGAGTCAACCTTCGATTTGGCCACCAAAACATGATCCAAGAGAGTCATACTAGAGTCAAATTTTGGAGAACTGTCCAGGGACTCGGGGCGCGCTCTTATGCTGCTGTCAGCGTTCAGGCCGAGTGTTGACGTCGAGTCGAGAAGTTCTTTAGCTTTGTCCCACTGCTTTGCCTTTCTACATGCATTGATGGCCGAATTTATCGTGAACACGTCCGGCTCAAGACCATGGTCTGGCATCGCATAGAGCAGCTCAAGCGCCTTCTGCCACTCGCCGCCTTTCGCGCAAGCAGAAATGGCCGAATTCATCGTTGAGATGTTGGGCTGCAGTCCAAGGCTCGGCATCAAGTCAAGCAGTGTCAGAGCCTTCTCCCACAGGCCACCTTTTTCGCTGGCACTGATAGCTGCATTCATGGCAGCAATATCCGGCTGGAGGCCAAGTCCTGGCATGTAATAAAGTAGCGCTAGTGCCTTTGCCCACTGCCCGCTCTTCTCGCACGCACTCACAGCTGCACGAATCGTGTCGATGTTGGGTGGAATTCCACGGCCCGGCATAGAGTCGAGCAGTTGTAAGGCACTTTCCCATTGATTGCTCCCCTCACAGGCCCCAATGGCCGCATTCATTGAAGTTATGTTGGGCTCGAGGTCAAAGTCCGGCATCGATTCAAGAAGTTCCAAAGCTTTCTCCCAGCGTCCACTCTTTCCGCAGGCACTGATTGCCGCATTGAACAGAGAAATATCAGGCTGTAAATTAAATTCGGGCATTGACTCCAGTAATGCTACTATTTTCTCCCACTGCTCGCCCTTCTCACATGCACTTATGACCTCACTCATCGTGACCATATCAGGCTTAAGGCTTAGACCTGGCATGGATTCGAAAAGTGCCACTGCTTTCTCCCACTGCCCATCTTTCTCGCACACACTGATCGCAAAATTCATCGTCACAATATCTGGCTGCTCACCATTAGAAGCCATAGTGTCAATAGATTCAACAGCCTTCCGCCACTGATTCGTTTCAGTGCACGTGCGTATTGCAGAATTGAAATCTAGCACACTAGGCGATGGCTTCGCGTGATTTGCGTTGCCAGGTACTTTTTTTTTCGTAACAAAATCAGAATTCAAGCGGAGTTCAGCCATCGAATCAAGCAATGCAAGTGCACGCTTCCATTGCCCTCCTTTTAAGCCACCCGCCTCACATGCACGGATGACTGCTTTCATTGTGGCAACATCTGGTTTGAGGCCGAAGTCCTGAATTGACTCGAGAAGCAAAAGCGCCTCTTCCAACTGCCCACCATTTATGCAGGCACTGATAGCTGAATTAAGAGTATTGATACTGGGCTGTAACCCGAGGTCAGATACTATTTGGAGAAGCTTCAGCGCTTCTTCCCATTCCGAGCCTTCTTCGCACGCACGAATAGCTGCACTTATTGAGACTAAATTTGGCTGCAGGCCGAGACTTGGCATTGAGCCCATTGCAGAAAGCGCTTTTCCCCCCTGTGCAACTTTTTCATACGCAAGAACGGCTGCATTCATTGCGACAGCATTAGGTTGCAGGTCATAAGTAGACATGGACTCAAACAATTCGACAACATTCTCCCATTTCTCGGCTTTTAGACATGCACTGATGGCTGCGCTCATCATGGCGATATCGGGTGCCAGCCCGCGGCCTGGCAAAGATTCAAGTAGCGCCAAGGCCATTTCCCACTGCCCACGCTTTTCACAAGCACTTAAAGCTGTTGCTATAGTAGCATTTACAGGCTGCGACGAGTCTAACGCCAACATGCGAATCTCCGCCGCCTTTTGCCACTGCCCACCATTCTGGCACGTTTTGATCACTGAGTTTATCGTGATAGAATTGGGCTGAATGCCAAGGCTTGGCATTGAATCGAAAAGCTGTAGTGCCTGTTCCCACTGCCCCGCATTCTCATACGCACCTAGAAGTGAATTCAAAGTGATTACATCGGGTTCCAGGCCGAGGCTTGGCATTGACTCAAACAACGCCACTGCTTTTTTCCAGCCACCGCTCTTTGCACACGCGCTAATTGCAGCATTCACTAAGACAACGTCGGGCTTCAGTCCAAAGTCTGGCAACGAATGAAATAATGAAAGTGCTCTCTCATACTGCTTGCCCATTCTGCACGCGCTCATCGCCGCGCTGATTGAGACGATATCCGGCTTCAGGCCAAGGTTCGGCATCGAGTCGAAGACCTCTAGCGCCCTTTGCCATTGCCCACACTTCTGGCAAGCATTAATGACTAAATTCATGGTGAAAGTGCTTGGCCGTACATCATTGCTTTTCATAAGTTCTAGGAGTTTAATCGCTTCCTGCCACTGTTGAGCTTGAGCACATGCATTTATAGCCGACGTATAACTGATAGTGTTAGGAGACGGCCCGGAGCAATTCATGTCCTCTATGAGTTCACGCGCTTTTGTGAAATGCTTTCCGCGAGCGCATGCACTGATCGCTGCATTATACGCACCTATTGTCGCGCCACTTTTCTTACTTTTCATATCTTGCAATATCGAGAGCGCCTTTTGCCAAGTACCCGAAATGTCTCTGGTTTTCTGCCCAAAGCTTCCTCGCATTGATGGTGCCTTTTCAGCTACCAAACGGGTACGGCGCACAATTGGGGCTTCTTCAAAAGCATGTGTCGAGGATAATCGATTTCTCCATAGTATCTTGCCCTCTCGGAGACAGTGCAGTGGTAGTCGCTGCCTAATTGCTCCGTTAGATACGAAGGGTAGCAGTATCGCTGGCATCTGCTTTGGGCCCTGAGAATAGTCTATAAACTTACTTATTGGTCCCTGCTAGCATCAAACTAAGTCAGCATATTCGTTTATGCCCTTAATTGCATCATAGTTTAAGGTAATGCAGTGCAAATAGGCGGCCTAGCAGCTTGGTACGTCTCCGCGGCAACCTGCATACTGTAAGTACTTACTTGCCATGCCGGGAGAACAACTTTGAGCCAAGAGGGCCGGCTCAGTCAGGATTTTCCTCCTCTGAAGGGGTGACGAAATCCAAACTGCCCAACAACAAGGAAAGACGATTCACTCCTCATTTTGCGTCCTCAAAGTCCTCAATTCAGTTGCCCACTCACGGTAAGAGTGCATACACAAGGTGTTTATCTCGAACGCTCTCTCGATTCACATTGACGCGAACTTGTTCGAACAGTTTCGATGTTGTAAAACCCCCTTTATTTTTGTTATTGCATTCAGTACGTTGCGCTATAGGCTACAGATACTAACTTAGTGCTTGCAGTAAGACCATCAGTGACGGTTGACACTGCTGTACGATGCATCTTCATTTGTCCACCCAGATGGAAGTTTCTCCGTCGCCATTCCTCTCTGGCGAGACTACGGATGACTCCGGTGAAGTCAAACTCACCGACTTGGACGACGAAGTCAATCTTCAGCACCAAATCTCTGAAAAGCGTCGGCGCGTCGAGGAGCTCACAGCAACGTTGGCATTTGAAACCAAAGCCCTTGCTCGCCTTGAACGCCTACGTGAGGTGCCGACCAGCGTTAAGAAGCACAGCGGCCGCAATGAACGCCTAGGCTCGTTGCTGTCGCGTCGCAACTTTCGGCTCTCGAGCAAGCTGGCAAGCTTGTGCGGTGCTAGAGTGATTGCGACCTTGTCCCTTGTAGACACAGAGATCAGGTAAGGGGTTAGCTTCAAAGATTCCCAATTTTTTAATCATATTCCTGTTTTAGCATCCAACACATTCCCGCAGGCTCACATGCGTTATTTTTCACGATTACTTTTTTGCACATTGCGCCGCCTAACTGTCTCTTCTCGTCCTACGCCCACGGGTACGACACCATTCCTGAACAGGGACGCCATTGCCAACTCCATGGCTACGATAGACCTGACTTCGGTGCCGCGGCGCTACACCTTCGGGGAAGCGTTGCACTTAAGCCAGCGGTTTCGGGTCATCGGCATGCGGGTGTCTCTGGACTTGCCTGCTTCGAGCGGCGGGGGCGCTGGTTCCACCCCAGTAGGGGGCGCGGTGCCGCCTCCGCTCTCGACCACCTTGAAGACCTTAGACCTGTCGTCGTGCCGGAGCCGCTGGGGAGGCTTGGTGGCCACCTATCTTGCCGCTTGTGGGGCCGTGCAGCGGTTGAACTTGGACAATTCCAACGCCGCGGGGGACGTGACTGAGCTGTTTGGCAACAAGGTAATTTGAGGACGCACAGACTCGCGGTGCGGAGAGATGAAGAGCCAAAGAGACCCACTGAGAGAAAGAGAGCGACATCGTACAAATGCATGTACCTTTATCTAGTTGTTGATGCCCCTACCTGATAAGAGCATGAACTCAGTCGTGGGCATACTTGAGTCGCAAATTATTAACTATCACTTCCTTCTCTCATATTGTTTCCTCACTGAAAGTTCCTGATCTGATTTTTGCTAACGCGCTCGTGGGTTGACACATCAGGCTCAGTTGCGTGAGTTGAGCGCGGTGGGTTGTGGGACGTTGGCCGGTGACGTTATCACCTTCGCGAGCATGCCCAAGTTGAAGTTGCTGGACCTGCGGAAGTGCAGCGGGGTGGCCGGCGACTTGGCGGCCTTCAGCCTGCGCAGCGACTCTTTGCAAGTGCTCTGCCTCGAGGACACGGTGAGCGCTGCTGGCTGCTCTTAGTGTTGCTGTGCTATTGTTGCTGCGCTGTTGCTACTATTCCAGCTTCATTACTACCTCTCTTCTAGTATCTCTGATTTTTTTGGTTTTAATATTTCTTTCATTTTCTCGATTGTGTTTTCTCCCTGGACTCTTCCTCTCTTCTCTTCAGGGCGTCACTGGCAACATCGACCGTCTGACGAAAGCAGGCAGCGTGCTGAAGCGCCTTCGCCTGTGTGGCATGGGCGCAGCCATCACCGGCAACCTCGCCTCCCTCGGTGCGAAATGCTTGCAGCTCAAAGAGTTGCACTTGTCTGGCACCCATGTGAAGGGGCAACTGAGCGACCTGAAGGCGTTGACCAAACTAGAAAGCTTGTGCTTAGAAAGCCAAGACAACAAACTCAACGGCGACATTAGCAATTTGCAGGTACATTAAAGTGTGCATACAGGTGCTCTGCAACGATGGACTGATTAGGACGAGTAGTGCATGGTGTGATAGACATACATTTTCGTATGTATCCTACGTTTGTCAACTTGGAGGACTCCTACCTGCACAAATCTTGGGTACTTTTTTTCGTCTTTGCTACAGCTTGTCTGATTCCTCCAATTTACTTTCCATCTCCCTTTTCTTGGTTTTCACGTGTGTTTGCGTCTTTGTCGCCTAATACGCACGATCACCACCAACAGAGCTTACCTTTGCTGCGGGAACTGCGCTTGCACGGGACGCGCGTGTTCGGCGATGTCGCGAGTTTGAAGTCGCTCATCAAGCTCACCGAGCTGCGGCTGCACAATACGATGGTACAGGGGGAGCTGTGGGCTGGGCTCGGCGATTTGCTCGACTTGACGGTAAGAGGATACGTTCGTGAGGAACTCGATAAAGAGTATCGAATGTACCGCGTCCGCTTTCTATTCAGATCAGAGGAGTGAACGGAAATGCAGCAGATGCACTGTACCTCCTGTTGTAAACCCTTACCGGGACTCTTCAGTTTTTTTAGCACCATTCCGTGAGCTCTCCTGTCGATGTCACCTGATATTCTGCATATGCTCGTGTGGCGCTTTTCAGGTGGTCACTTTGCCCCATCAGAAGTTCTGCGAACAAACCAGCGCCCTTGAGACGCTCAAGCTTAATCGGCCCAACTGCAACGTTCTCCTTATACCGTCCAAACCTTGAAAAGCCGTTTTAATTTTATTCAAAATATAATTCGGGGACTTCGGGATACTGTGGGACTAATGCGCTCTTGCGCAATCTTTTCACTTTGCAGCCCGTGCGATGAGCTGGTGCTTTGGCCTTGTATCTTAGGTATCTTTTTCCTTTTTTGCGTTGTAATGTTCTTCATATAGAAGGTGCTCAGGCGCCAAGAACCCATAACTGAGAATCGCAGGGGTAATCTTGGCCTCCTGTTATCAATAATATAAAGAAATATATGAATCCCAAGTATGATTTATGTACTTATATAGTACGAGGCATGTTGTTATCAGTATGGGGTTATGAGGTCCAATAGCTTGGTTGTAGTTATCGTTTATTGATAGTGCACATCGAATTTCTATCTGAAATATTAGACAGCCCTTGCCCATGCCGTTTTTTGTGCCGCTTCATTAGCTTCAAGCTGTGCTATACCTGGGTATATGAATGTGGCATTATCCGCCTTTAGCGTGCCATGTGCCATGTCCGGCGCATTTTTTCATTTCCGTGATACTGCAACGCTTTTAGCTTCCAGGTTGGTAATACACTACCATATTAGTGTGCAAGCCTGCTACTTCCCTTTGGCGTGTTGTTTCCGGCGGGACGCCTCCATGGTAGCACTGCTCCGGGGCTGGTCTTCGATGGCGGCTACGGCAGCGAGCACGCGGTCCACCTAATTCAATACCATTAAAAAGAAAAGACGCACGCGTACTTGCACGTGTCATAAATATGAACTCACGCACACAAAAGAACCCGTAAAGCGAATACACTGCAAGTTTCATCACATGAATTAAAAAAAAAAGAATTGAAGAGCAATGACAAGAAGAAGGTTGAGAATTCTAAAAGGAGGTCAAGAACTACGGAACTTCATGCACATCCATAGAATTCCCTTCGTCGAACCAAACAACCATTCAGCTTTTGACTAGAAATAGCACCTGTTCGGTGATGGGCTTGTCGTGGCTTCCCAGCACTTTCCACACGCCAATCCGCACCAGCGCCGCAACGAACTAATATAGTATACATGTGCAGACACGCAAAGCATCGTTAACACATACTCTGCACCGAATGTGATCCAGAAAACGAAGACAGTTCTTTGATGAGATGAAAAAGGGTTGATTAGAAAACAGGCCACGAAGGTCATTTACACACGTGGCGCGCACACACACACACTTGCATGCACACATGTACCATCACAATACCTCTCCGAAGTCCATGACTTCAAGTTCGTCGTCTTTCGCGTTGTTCGCATCATGGCCCTTGCTGTCAGCACCACCCCCGCCACTGGCGTTGTTCAAGATCTTAAACGGGTCGTCTTCTTTGTCGCCGGTGACTTCGAACAGCTGGGCGGTGGTCTTAAGGGTGGAGGCAGAAAATTGAGGAGAAAGAGAAGGAAATTAGGGTGTTGGATAATATCAGCGCCAACATTGAGGTCTATAAAGTTTTACACATGTTGAAGAATCAGAAGGAAACAAACGAAAAACCAATAGGCAGCTATGACCGATAAATGGATCCAATGTAGAAAGACCTCTGTGGCGTAAGACGCGTGCAAATCGACGAGTGCGTACGAGACCGACGCCAAGGACATCGAAGCTTCAACGCCTGCTCCTTTGCCGCCATGGATACTGCTGCTGCTGTGGTGAGATCCACTGTCTGTTGCAGCAGCATCCGTTGCGGACTCGTTGTTGTTCTTTGTGGTGTGGTTCTTGTTCGAGTGTGGTGCCGGAGGCACCTGTGGTTTCCGCGTAGACACTCTGATAATTGGTTCGTAAACTTGCTCCGCCACCTTTTGAGGATATGAAGATACATACGCGTGCATAGAAGTCAGAGAAGGAATCATCGATGGGCTAATTGATGGCCTAGAGGGCAAGATTCTAACAAAAAAAAAGGCAAGTTCATTGTATTTGCAACGGCATATGCTTGAGAGAAATGGGAAGAAAATGAAGAAGCACAGAAGAGCTCTCTCCTTCTATATCTTTGAATGTCGTTCTTTTCACGCACTTGCGACGTGAAAAAAGCACGTCGCGCGGTAGCACTTGCAGCCACTCGACTGGTTGCAGTCACTGCCACGAATTCTCCGAGAGACATGGTCGCATGGTCGTTGTCGGCCTTGGCTTCGGCCTTTGGATTTGAATTGGTTCGAGTGGCAAAAACACACGCGCACATTGATGGAATGGGCGAGGAATTAGCTAAACATGTCAGATAAGAACGAGTTGCCATTGAACATACGGCAATTGTTTTTCCTTCCCTTGATCAACAATTTGTCTAGTTGTATAGCACCTTGGCGGCTTCTTCCTTCGCTGCCAGCTCTCTCGCCACTGCCTCTGCTTCTTCTTTCAAATCCTTGCGAGCCCACCTAGGAATGATACATCATATACACGTTCATTCAAATGCGCCGCAATAAGACATATTATACTTGAGAAGGCTAGCAGCCTACTATGAATATAGTACGCGCACACAAGCACTAACATAGTGCACATCTAAACACACCTCTTCCGCCCTGCGGCCAGTTGCTTCTGTTCGGCAGCTGCCACTCTTGCAGCTAGTTGCTCAGCGGCGAAGGCTCGCTTGGCTTCGGCTTTGGCGACGTTTTCAGGCAACGAATCCCACGAGGAGAACTGGTCAAACACCGCCTGTTGATTGGAGCGAAAGGAAGAAGGAAGAGAGGAGAGAAAACAGAGAGAAGGTGAAATTGAAGAAAAAGCACGAGGTTCGAGCACAGAGAAACCGCGGAAATGATGTAATCAGAAGAATTGTCACAGAAAAGTTAAAACAAACAACATCACCAACCTGGAGGGGTCGGAGGTACCCGCTGACGATGCGCTGCACGTCCTCGGTGTGAAACGCAAACACCACCATTTGCTCCAGCCGCTTGCGGTCGTGCACCGCCAAAGGCAACAGCACGTCAGCGAAGAAACGGTTGGTGGCAGCGCCCACCCCAAAGAAACAGGCGTGGTTGGTGATGGGGTCTCTTGGTTTGGGGTGGTGTGGCGGCGCAGTTATGGTGGCAGCAGATGCAGCGCCAGAAGCTCCAGGAGTAACACCACCCAGCTTGGTAGCACCATTCGCAGCTCCAGAACCGCTAACACCAGTCTTTTGCGCAACTCCTCCTTTGCCCTGTTTTTTCTTGAGAGGTGGTTTCGACGAGGAAGAAGACAAAGACGAAGTCTTCGTTGTTGTGGGTGCTTTACGGCTTTTGTGAAGTCGAAGATGGTGCGGAGGTGCTTGAAAATGGTGTCGATGAGGCGCACACCGAGGCAATCCGCAGTGGTAGTTTAAGGCCTTTGGAGATGCACATATGCATACATTGGTGTTTATAAAAAAAATAGTTTACATATGGAGAACAAGCGGGCTAAGAGATTGCTCAAAGAAGGATACAAACTAGAACATAAGACTTATAGTAAGTACATTACAAGTATGAAAGAAGAGAGTGGCTGTTGGATCTAGTAAATGTTGAATGAAAAGAGAAAAGCTGAATACCTGGGGATGTGATGAAGGTAGCTCAGCGGCCCATGTATCTTTTGCGTCTTCTCCCTTATCGTCAACTGAAGCTAATTCTAAGCCTTCGCCTTTATCCAATTCCTGCTTCAAGCCATGAGCAATACAGTGATATTTTGAGGATAAGTTGAAGTACGAGGAATCTTTTTCACGCCAGAAACGACAAAACTTGGTCAAATGAAGATGAAGAGTGTAAATTTGGTGAAGGTAAAGGTTGTCACAAAGTAGCAAATAACCTGGGCTTCTTCATCTTGATGCGCACTCAGAGGAAGATCTCCCATGCCGGTAAGCTTCCCATCTTCGGATAGATACCTGAGTGGAAATCAGGCACGGATCCAGATACAAAATGGTCAGACAATTCAAATAGAGAAGTGTAATGGAGTTTGTAGCAACAAATTACAACGAAGCTCACTTGACTTTCGCTAAATTCCAGACCACCCATAAGAATTCTGGCAGCGACATTCCTTCGCCGCACTCGGTCGACCTATATTTGACACACACAGAAGTTACAGCGTACCCCAACAGGTCAATAAAGGAGTTAAGAGTGCGGACTGCGAAGGAACCAATTCGCTTTGAAATTTGTAGACCATACCAAACCAAGAATGGTTTGTCATCCATCAAATTCTACTGATCATTTGAGCAGAAGCCTCACCTCAGAGGTCGGTTATCGAAGAGTCGCCTTTCTGGCTGTTGTTCATAGCCAGTCAACACACTTTTGGCCACTTCCTCTTCCTTTTCTACTTCCGTCCTTGCTTTTCCTGGTCCTGTTCTCGTGCTGTTGCTAGCAAGGCGCGCATCTGGAGTATTAAGCGACGTAGAAGAGGACGAAGCGGGGTCGGAAACATAGCCGAGGTTGTGGTCATGAGTTGCGTCGTCAGCAGCGCTCGCACTCACTGCAGGTCCCGATGGAACTGTGCTCTTCATGTGGTAAGTGTTGTGCTGAAGGTGAAACCGTTTCGCATTTGACCGAAGAGTGTTTTCGCGAATAACCTGCTGCATGAACCTGAACGCATGACAACAAGAATCACAATTAGTACCATTGCGTAAGTAGAAACGAGAGCGTGTGCGAAGAAAAACTCTGAAACCTAAGCGCTCACTGAGAACAAAATGACAGTAAAGACATGAATGCTATCACGAGCAAACCAGGATGAACAAGATAACGATTGAACTAGTAAGATTAAATCACATCGAGCACCCTTCACTTACTCTGCATTCGCCCTAGCACTCATGCCCGCGAAATCTGCACCACCGCATCCATTCAAACCATACTTTTCTCCTGTCTCTTTTTCATTCTTTTCTTTTTTCTTTCCTTGTTCTTCTGGGTTATCTCCTTGGTCACCATCACCATCAGTGGCATTGGCATCAGATTCTGCTGCTGTCGCTGCACCAGCCCCCGTTGTTGGCGCATGTTGCTCTACCGAAATATGCCGAGCTGCACGTGGTTTCATGAGCTCGCTCAAGTGGGCTGCGACTTCTCGCTTGGCGTCGCGTGCAGCAGCCTGTTGCTGAAACGCTACGCAAGGTGACCAACGCTCGTTGAGGACATTGCTCCTCTGAAAACACGCCACCACTTGCTGCTGTTGCCGCTGGAGCTGGGCAGCACTCAAATGCTTGTTCTCAGCACTCAAGCGGCAACGTGAAGCGAAGTGCTGAAAGGCTGAAAAGTCCATTGCTATTGGAGGAAGCGCGAGCCAAGTTCCGGGAATATTCGTGACGACAGGACGGTCTGCTGATACTGCTTCTGCTGTACCAGCAGAATTAGCGGCTGCATTTGTCTCTTCTGTACCTTCTTTTTTCGATGCCCGGTCTCGCTTGTCACCATCTTTACTTTTGGTAAAGGCTCGAAAGAGCACTACCAGTTGTGGCAAGAAGGACAAAAGCGTTGTCGCCACGGCCTCGCGTTCTGACGGCACTGCAATCATCCAAGTAGCAGCGCTGACCACCGAGTGAGCTTCTGGAATGGACGTGTATTGATCTCGCTGCAAGAACCGGTCCAAAAGGGTTTGCACTTCTACCAGAGCTCGCTTATGCTGTGAGGAACTGGTTGCGACAGCTCTCTTCGTTCCTGTTGCTTCCCCCATTGCTGCTGTTGCGACTGCTCCTACTGCTGCTGGTCTTTTACTTTTGAAACCTTCCAAAACATCAGCTCGTGCTCTTGATTCTGCTTGATGCTGTATTTCTAAAGCAAGTGCTGTTTGCCGCCTTTCAGTAGACGCTGCCGAGAGCGCGAATGCAATGGTGTACCATCGAGGCAGCACTGCGCAGCTTCGGTTCAAGCTGACTCGTGCTGCCAGAGTCACCCACACGTCGACGTTGACATCGTCACTATTGATGTCGTGCATATGGCCATAGCGATGAGCATCACTGCGCCTGTCCCCATTTTTGTGACGGTGGCTGAACCCAAACGCACTGCTGGCCATGACGGCCGTTGCGAAGGACATGCCGTGGTAATGGTAGTCGCTAGTTGCTGGCAAATTGTAAGTGCCTTCAAAGACTGCCTGCGCAGACTCTTGCCATGTCGCGCGAGGGACACCAGCGGTGGCTGGAGCAGAACCAGTGGGGGAGGCATCTCCTGCAGTGGAAAAGTGCACTCCTCCAGGGATGATGCTGCCTTGGTTGAGGTGGTCGTTTGCCGCAGGCTGCTTAGTTAAACACACACACAGAAATATTACCATATCACTTTCCCTTCGTATGTAAAACAGCGCCTTTATATCTTTAATATCCCTTACATCAGAAGAAAAAAAGTCAAACCTTGTTAGTCTTGCGGGACGATGTGCGCATTTTACTCAGTGCATAGTCGCCCACGAGCGCCAGCGCGTCAGGGTGCAAAAAGTCGTCCTTTACGGTTTCATTATTCCGACAAACACGGTATAGTGTTAGGCATAGAAATAATATGTTATGACTTATACTCCATAGACGCTAGCAAAATTGTAGCTTGAGAGAGCAGATGATTAGTAAAGCCCAAATACGATGCCTAAACGAGGTGAGAACGGAACAAGACAGTATACAAAAAGCACAGCCTTAAGATGCTGTTTTTCATACCTGCCAACCGGGCCCAGCACATGAGACGTTGATGGGCAAATATTGGCTGCCGCTCGCGCTGCTGCCCATGTCCGCTTGTTGGCTGTTGCTGCTGTTTGAAGTGCTGTCGCGAAACCTCTGTGCTGCTGCCAAAGCTAAGCGCTTCCACGTAACGTCTGCGCTGCACTGCAAGGCGATGCGAAAGCGCGGTAACTGAAAAGGTTTTGCTGCAGCAGCTGCAGCTTCAAGTGCAGCTTTCGCAGCGGCTGGCCTGGTTGGCAAGCGGTGTGGCATTTGTTCGGCGCGGTGCACTTGCGCGGCGAAATGCCGAGGCGGTTTCGAGCGACTTTGAGGCGCAGAGCTTGGCCGCTACAAATGTTGCAAGTCAAATAGCATAGATACATATGTATACAAATATGCATATGATTAGAGAAACGCTGAAAGATTAAATAACTAATCATCTTACAAGTAAGATAGGTCTGATTGAATCAATGGACGCGCCTTTAGAATAACAAAACCTAGGTACTCATTCTTGATGTTATCAGATTTTCTAGGCAGCTTTGGTCGCCTCGTGATAGCAGCTTACCTGTTGAGTTTTTCGAGTGTCGGCCCCTTGCGCACTTGCTTCTCCACCATCTGTGCGTTCGACAGCAATCTCAACAATTACCCGCCTAGTTTTGCGCCGAGCTCGCATCGCATGGATAGCATCATCGAGCGTGCACGCCGATGATCGCGAGTTTTCGGCATCATCTATGTCGACAGCTTCTTCCCGATTGTTCTCGTCGCTGGCAGCGACTTCACAAGACGCTAGGGCCTCCATCGAATCAGCTTTGGTGCCAAGTCTTGAACTACACGGATAGCGCGTTCAGCGCGATACAGTATAGATTCTGAGATGAGAGCAAAAGCGCACAAGCTCAACGAAAATACACCGACAAAGCAAGGGAAAGGGAATCATCAATCATCTGATCTACCCTCTTGGACAAAGTGACAGCGACCACGCGACGGCCACAAGTCCTAGAAGAAGTAAGAAGTACGCCCTGACCGTAATAGGTATTCTGCAATAATTACTAACAAGACGGCACCTGTACTCCTGTTATTCTTCTACAAAGAGAAAACGGATGTAAGTAAGAAGTGTGCGCCCTGTCCGTAATAAGTATGCTGTAATAATTACTAATTACTAATAAGACGGCACCTGTACTCCTGTTATTCTTCTATAAAGAGAAAACGGTATAATCCCAAATTCCCCGGCTCTATCTCAGTGCGCTCCACGCGGAGTACGGGTAATTTCGGAGGTGTGAGTCAAAAGTTTAAGTTTAAGGCAATGTCTAATTCGGCTCTCCATATCCATAGCTATCCTTTCTTACTTCAAGTCCCATGTGAATGGGACCTCCGGCCTCTAGTCCTAATCATCAATTGTTGAGACCGAGGAGAGCAACAATCTCGCTGGAGGAAAGTACTCTGAACCCACTCGGCCGCGCCACTGCTACTTCCACTCGCGCTACATCGACAACTGTAAGCTTTGGGAGAAAATCTTGTGAAGTTGTTGCTTCTTCATCGCCAGTGCCTGCTGTCGGCTTGGCATCTGAATTGCCTACTTCAATTTCGTCGGCTTCAGCATCGGGGTCAGAGCTCTGCTCTTTCAAGTGGCGAAGCACTGCGGCAATGGCAGCGCGGCATGCCTCACATTCCGATGGTGGCAGTGTTCCCATCCGAAGTCGAGCTGCTGCGGACGCGGCTGCCTCTTCCCTGGTTGCAATGTCCGTAGAACTTGCTGCAGTGCCTTTTGCATCTGCGTCTTTTTCTGCCGACGTTGCCGTA
>Ga0307979_1000935_pt1 | contig 20671 bp, 21 predicted proteins | sample OrgLakmetage1058_FD_201833 | JGI IMG/M metagenome (GOLD analysis project Ga0307979, IMG submission 201833) | Saline water microbial communities from Organic Lake, Antarctica - #1058 | ecosystem: Environmental > Aquatic > Non-marine Saline and Alkaline > Saline | place: Antarctica: Organic Lake...
TTGCTCGGGCGCACGACGCCTAGTGGAGAAGAGGGTAACTGAAACGAGAATAAAAATATTTTGGAGAGGATGACGTGAGGCATCGATTGAGAGGAAGAGAGCAACCTAGGGTATGAGGTGGGCTCGAGGTGAACACGGAGACAGAAACCTAAATTCACTTTCTCGTATACCATGATACTGAAGTCGAATTTGCAGGGTAGCTCATAGAGTATACTTCATGCGTATCTTGGCAGGAGTATAAGAGCTACAGTGAATTCAGTTCGTGCCTATTTCTTTACCAGCTGGAAGGCCCTTGAGCGTGTCTCCGATAGCTTTCGGTTCAGAGTCCACAAAGACAGCACGCGCGTGTCCGCTGGCAGGATCAAATAGCGGATGTGCGCCTGAAGAATTATGGTCGTTAGTGAAAGAATCGGGTGACGCAATGCGGCGCTCAGCTGCGGCTAGTGACCACAAAGGTAAAGCTACTTGGTTTCCGCATTGTCCCACGTGTAAGAACATCGTGTTCGACGTCATAGTTGAAGCTACCTAGGATAACTACAACTCAGCAGCTATTTGCGTTACAAATATTATTCAAAGCTGCATGGTCTTAGAGGCGGAGCAGAGGGGCAACAGATCAAACTATAAACTCTAGCTCATTAGAGCAAAAGATACAGTGCACTAGCCTCTAGTTATTACAGAGCACAGAGCACTGCACTGCAGAAAAGAGTCCGGCGCGGAATGTGTGGAAGATTTCAAAATCATACAGGGAGAGCTGTCACTCAGACCTCACCTTGATGTATGTTGTCTTGCTCGTTGCCTTTTTTTGTTCTTATTACTTTCTTCTTGGTCTTGATAGCCCTTGCCCCCGTGTCGTCGCCTTGTTAGCAATAGAGGAGGTATAACGTCGGTAGCTTAATATTTGAAGTCACTTGATCATTCGGATGAAATACATCGTCTTGAAATGGATGCAGGCTCATGTTTTACTTCATTATAGCGCTGTGGCTTGGCTACCACCATCCTCTCATGTATTCAGCGGCCGCAGCCGCATCATAGCATCTGGCTACGGCAACACTCGAAGGCCCTTAGTTCCAGGGTCTGCACCGGTGGATAAGAGCATTGCAGCAAGTAGCAGTAGTGATAGCAGCATTAGCAGCAACTTCAATAAATATTATGACCCTAGCACGAGCTTTGATTTCGAGGCTGCTGCAGCGTACCAACCGAGCATGGTGCCTGGCAAGCTTCGTGTGGTGTGTGTGAGCGACACACATGGATTCGAAAACCGCCTGGGGTGCGCTCGCTTCAACCTTTAAGAATTCTATCGTACTCCCCACGTCCTGAGTTTTGATAGCAATGTTACGCCATTCTCTGTAGAAGATGTGTAATGCCACAAACTATTAGCTTTTTCTTTTTTTTTTAATTCTTTCCTGTATCTTCTTTTTTGGTCTCTAGACCGATCCCGGACGGCGATGTGCTCGTGCACTGCGGCGACTTTGCTCCAAACCGAGTGAGGCGCAGCCGGGGCCCAGGAGGAAATTCTCCCCCTGATTTTGCAACGTGGATCCTGAGCCAGCCTCACCGGTTCAAGATTGTTGTGAGAGGCAACCACGACCCCACGCGGCTACCGTTGGCGGCCGCAAATGCTTTGTAAGTAAATAGTGCCACTAGCTTTTGATTTTGTTTGGTGGCGTAGCCTCTTCAGGTCCTCCTTTTGTTGAATTTCACTTCCTATAATTTTTGATGAGATGACTTTTCTTCCTTCTTATCATGGCACGAAGTTCCTATATAATATCGTAGAATGCAAGTGTTGTCTCGGTGTGTATATCTGAGCATTGTTGAACAACGGCAATTCAACCTATCCATTTCTCCTCTGTTCATTCAATCTTAACTTGTACATCTACCTGCGTGTCTTATCTTTATGAAAAGGTTTGCCTACAAGCCCACTCTAGTCACCGTTGCCAACGTCACGTTCAGTTTAGCGCCTTACCCAACCAACAAGCACAAAAGCATCAAATCGCTGTCGGCCCATTCGGAGGTTCACTTCGTGTTCTTTTCTTGTATCTTTACGTGCCTGGCGAGAGTTGAGTTGTGATTCACATCGATTTCCTTTTTCTATTCTTCCTCTTTCTTCTGGAACTCTCACTTTCACTTTAGTCCCTGTCCCACTCGGCGACCACTTCTTCTCTTCCTCCTTTCTGACATTTTCGTTTTCCCTTCGCTCTTTTTAATAGTTCACTTCCCTTCATTGTCCCCTAAAAGGTGACGCCAGGAACAGTGCTGGTGTCTCACGTACCCCCTTATGGAGTTCTCGACGCCTGCGTGCAAGACGGCAAGCTCATCGGCGACAGGCAGCTCCGGCGGAAAGTGCACGAGTGGGCAGTGGTGGATAATGCGGCGGCTGCTGCTGCTGCCACTACTGCCGCTGCTGCCAATGTTGATGACAACTGTGACGCTAGTGTTGCCAATCCTGCTGGTCAAGAAGGTGAAGAGAGAAGGAGAAGACGTGGAAGGCAAGATCTGTCGTGCCCATCGGTGTGGCTTTGCGGCCATGTCCACGAAGGATACGGCGCCAAACCAGTCAATTTCGCCACACCCCTGCCTGAGAACTCCATGCGAAAGGCGTCGAACCGATCCAGCAAAAACAAGGCGCCGTTGAAAGCCAACAGTTCCAAGGCCAATGCACTGGCAGCAAAAAGCAGGGCGATGGCTGCGATCGCAGCTGCGTCAACTGACCATTCTGCTGTTGCTGATTTGGCTAATCCTAGCCTCCACTCAGAGGCGAGCTCGAGCAGCAGTACCGAATCACCACCACTGTTACCACTGTCACCAAACATGGCAGCAGCGGCGTCGACGATTACGCTCTGCCTGAACGTGGCGGTCGCCAACGACGGCCGCGCCACGAGCATCGAAGCCGGCCGATTACCCGTAGTTTTTACGGTCGACACCGACACGCACGAAGTGGAGCTCGCTGAGGTATAGGACGAATTTGGTGATGGCTCAATGCGCACGCGCGGAAGGCTCTAGTGCGGCTGTGTACTTATTTCTCAGTCCCTTTTGGCCTAGCCTTATGTTGGCCTTTCCTACTTGATAACTTGCTAAGTTCAATTTGGACGATTAAAGACGAAGGGCCAATAGCCACCAGTATAATCCCCCGGTCTTTAAGTCCCCCAAGTGCGCTCAACAGGGCTCAAACGGCCTCCCTCCGCCCCTGTCTCTATCTCTATCTGATCTGTACGGAGTAACTCTTGTAACTGTAACAACTCAGCTCGAATTTATGAATTTACCGTAGTTATAAGCAAAGAACTGCGCAATTTTTTTCTCCTGAAACAACAAGGACAACAAAAAAATGACGAGACGGCGCTAAATAATTACACCATCAAAATGAACTCATAGCGAAGAACTTTGCTTTTCAAGGGATATTCGCCGGAGGATAGAGGACATAACTTTCTCGTATTTACCGGAATAGTTTCTAGCACTACTTTAGGCGGCTGCGTCTAGGATGGCCCATGAAACAAGGTGCATAAAAAAACATCTTGCCATCTTGCTTCCTGTACAAGCCGCCCTTGTTCACGCATATACCTACTATGCCCCGTTATCTTTTTCTAGGCACATGAACACCAACTTCCCTGTCGCGGGCGTGCTGGCGGTCGGGCAGCAGCACTACGGGTCGGCGCAGCTCAATATCAAATCAGAGAAGCGCAAAGCCCGATCGCACATTGTTGCCCCACCAGGCTTTGCCACGGTAATCTATGAGTTCTTGCAAAAGATCAGAGTATGGCAAGGGCTTCTGGTGAATTATTCACTGGCTAGTAATCTCTTTCCACGCTGGGGCATATAGACTCCTTTGGAACATTTTCTTCCTATATTATTTTCCCTCGATATAGTTTCTAAACAATTTTCCACCTTTTATGAATAGGGCCGCACTCCGTTTGTAGTGACTTCCGAATCGCCGGGGCCCTCCGAATACAAGTATCAGCCCGACCCTGCTTTTGTGCATCCTAGTGAATGGGGCGGGCTGCAGAACAAGTTGCCACTCTTACCTCCTGCTTCGCCGAAAGATCGTTCCGTTAAATTTCCTGAAAGCGGAGGCTCCTCCGCCAGCAACCGCAGTCTGAAAAGCCAGTCGCGCGATCGGAAGGCAGAGCAGAACTCGAAAAAGAGTAAAGCAGCTAATGAGGCAAGAGTTGTGGCGAAGAAGGGCTCTCCTCCGAAAAGCCAAGATGGTGACACGCCAGCCTCTCTAGAGCAAAGTTCATCCGTGAGCGGAGAAGACGGGAGGGCTGTAACAGACACAGGAGGTGAAGGCACAGCAGCAAGTGATTTGAGAGAAGTGGCAAACGGCAACCAGCAGCCTAGCAAAGCAGACGCAGTCGAAGTAAAGGCCAAAAGTAACGAAGTTGAGCCTCTCAACCAGACGCAAAGCACGGCGAATGCCAATGACAAACAAGTCACGCAAGTGCAAGCGCAAGCCGATGACGTGGAGGACGAAGACGATGAAGAAGACGACAACGGGTGGAGCGGTGACGAGTCCTCCGAAGACGAAGGCGGCGCGAAACAGAAAGGCAATGACGGTGGCAGTGGCAGTGGTGCTATGCCGGGGATGTCCGCCCAGACGTGGTCCCTGCAAGAATTGGAGAAAATGTGGCTGCAGTACGACAACAACAACAGTGGGCAGATCTCGTTTGCGGAAATTGAAAAAGTGGTCGTGGAGCAATACCCCGAATTCGACAACAAGGAGGTAATTCATCATTTTCGGAATGCATAATGAAGAGGGCAAGAGCAGACAGACTCTCGCGCATTCTTGCTTTCCTGTCCGCAACACTTGCTTTTGCATGCTGCGTCTACTGTCGATGATTCGTTCATCCCCTCCTTCTTTCTTTCTCATGACTCTCTCGCAGGTCCTCATGCGGGCGTACAAGTTTGCGGACGAGGACAACAGCGGCCTCATCACCAAGGGCGAGTTTGTGACCTTGCTGCGCGCTTTGACCTTCTTTCAGAACTTGTGGACGGTGAGTGGTGTGAGCCTGAGCAATCCTCTGGCTTTTTCTGTCTTTCGCTCCTGCGCCCACGAGAGATGTGAAGAAGTGGAGCCTTTGTGTGCGCCCTTTTATCTTCAAACATACTCCCTGCGCAATCCTCTGAATGCCTCTGCCCTACTCGTCTACATCAGGTGTTCAGCGAGATCGATGTCGACGGAGATGAGTCGATGAGCTTGGATGAATTCATTGTGAACCGTCATTTACTGGGGTTGAAAACCTTGAACCTTGAGGAGGCTACAGAGCTGTTCCACCAAATTGACGACGATCATTCTGGCAACGTAAGAGAGTGAATAGACTGGTTGTGTATGCTTTGATGTGTTCTCATCTGTGTGATGTTAATCGTGTGTGTGTGGATCTGTAGAGATACGATGAAGAGTGAATCTCAACCAAATTCAAGCAATAAACAGTAGAAAAAATTGAAGCTCAATCGTATGCTTCTTTTGTCACGATTACTGCTCCTTCACAGGTGCGTTTCTTCGAGTTGTGCTCTCACTTAGCGCGCAAGAAAGCGCAATCGCAGGACGCCTCCGACGCGCGTGCCGCTGCCCGAGAGGCCAAGAGAAAAGCCAAGGAAGACGCTCTAAAACACAGGGTGGAGGTGCGGAACATGACCTTGCTGGCGAGGCAGCCAGGGTCGCGGGTGCCGATTGCGGCAGTGGGCCGAGACACGACCTTCAAAACGCTGTACTCGGGCTTTACCACGCTGGAAACGGTACTTTCTTACAAGTAGCAGTAATTATACAAGAGAAGTAAAGAATGAGGTGCAGTATATTTTCTTGTTATTTCCAATAAACATAAATTGAGACACCAGAACCGTCACAAAACTATCTTGCTTGTACCATCCGATTGTGTGCTCGCTTTTATAACTCCTCACCTCGTTTCCCCATTCTTTTACCCCCCCCACAAACAGGTAGTGTCACCAGGCCCCGCTTACGACGTTTCCGGCAGTTTCATCAAGAAGCAGTTCAACAAGCAAAAGAAGAGCGGCGCCACTTTCGGGACGGGGCAACGGTTCATGCCGGCTTCCAGAAACGATGGGCCCGGGCCAGGCAAATACAACGGCCGGGAGGTGCGGTCTCTTAGTATGATCATACATGACGCGTGCGTTTTTTTTACTTGTATTCGTGTGTGAGCGTAATGGTGTGCCTTTAATCTTGTGCTTGCGACACCTTACCATCCTTACTACTGGCCCTGGAGTAGCACCGTCGCCTGAAATCTTATTGATCGTAGCCTTCTGATGGTATTTTCTCCTCATTTTCATATCTCCGCCATGTTATTATGTAAACGCACGCAGGCGAATTACGACCTCGCGAAAAACGAACGCGACGGCGGAGCAGCCAAGCTCCTCACCAGCGAAGCTCGGACCATGCTGAGCGACAACGCCAGGCGCACTTGGGGTGCCTCCAAACACCACAACGGCGCGTTCTTCCCCCCCGATGCAGACTACTTCACGCGGCCGAGTCCGCACGCTTCCTGCGCCAATCCCGTGTCGTCCCTGAAGAGCGCGCGAAGCCCACATGTGCACGGATTTGCCAAAGCAACTCGGCCTGCCAATGCCCCAGTGGCCGTGGAAGCAATGAGTGAGGAGGAGAAGAAGAAACGCAAGGAAGAGGCAGCGGCTGCAGCAGCGATCGCAAGCAAACCACAGGTATTCGTTTCATCACTTTTCTTCCCTTTCTAGCTTTCTGTTTATTTTCTTTCTTCTTCTTTTTCTTCTTTTTCTGGCGCCTTTTCAGACTACCATCATAACAACTTTTTTTTTTTTCAAACTTTCGCACTTTTGTTGAGATTTGTTTTTTTGCTCTATTTTCTGTGTCCACTATCTCAGAGCAACCCGGACGGCTCCATCGCATCCCCCTTCCAAAACGACCCCCCCTGGCCTTCTCATGTGCTCAGCACCCAGCCTACAGCGCCCTCGTCGTCCTTTGGGAGCGGCCCTCGGCTAGGCGACCGGGATTTGGGGGGCCGCGGCGGGGGTTTAGCGGGTGCTCTAGGGCCCGGCCCACAGGCCTATGACACGGTAATGGGGGGGTTCTCATTTTAGAAACGATTACGATTGACAAATGATGCTTGTATTAGGGGGGTTTGTAGTTGTGGGGATTGTTGTAGTGTTGGGGATTATTGTGGTGGTGGTGGTGGTGGTGGTGGTATCGTTATCTGTGAATCTCCAATGCATAATACCCTGACTCCTTCTCCATAATTGTATCTGATCGTGGTTCCTCCTGACACACACGTACACACCCACACACACACACAGGTGCAAGGCTCTTTGAGTTCCGTGGGAGTGAGCACTGCGCAGCGCCTGCCAGGCCACGGCGCCCCCGCCTTCAGTTTTGGCGGGAACCAGATTGCGCGGAACTCGATGCCAGTGATCAACGCTCGCCACGGGATCGTGTATGGCCCCGCCGCGCGCGTGCCCTACGCCAGCGAGGCCGAGGCCGCCAGTGCCGCGCTGCGAGGATTGGGCTACGTCAGTTCTGCTAACGCCACCCCCGGAGTGGGGGCCTACAACATCGACCTGGGGGCAGCGCTGGATGCGGTCTTGGCCAATGGACGACGAGCTCGGCAATTTCCAAACTCATCAACTTCTGCAACTTCGACTTCTGCTGCAGCGATGGGACGAGCTACCACTGCTGCTGCTGCTGGTGCTGCGGAAAATGGCAGTGGCGCCCCGTTCCTGCACGACTCCCAGCGCTTCACTCCATTAGCCGTGCAACAAGGCCGCGTAGCTCCTGCGATGAGCTTTGCGGTTACAGGGCGCACTGATTTCAGCAAGCTCTTTCCGGGAGGTGAATCCTTCATGCCCAAAGGAGCTTTCACGCCCAACACGCCCGGTCACTTCTACAAGCCTTTTCCTGCGCCTCTCGCGAATTCTGCTCCTGGCGCAATCTCTCCCGGCGCCTTCAGTTTCGGTGGCAATGGCGTGGATCGCAGCAGCAGCAGTCACGTGGCCAATAATACCGACGCGTTTCCCGACGCGCGGTTTAGCATTTTGGACTCAATCGCGGGAGAGCAGCCCAAAGCCAGCCCCTATGCCTCCGTGCCCGTGTATTCCATGCCCAAAGCCACTCGCACCGACTCTGCGGTGGGGGGTTTACGTACCAACGCGCATGCCGTACAGGGAGACAACAGCGGGAGCGCGGCCCGGCTGGAGAACGAGGCCATCTACGCCGACTACCGAGGGGGTTCGAAGCAGGCGGCGCTCTTGCAGACCCGCGAGAGGGCGGCGGCGGCGGCCAAGCGAGCGGCGGACGAAGCCGAGGGTCTGCGGAAAGCGGCGCCACCTTTGCCGAGGTTTGCTACTGCTCGAGACCGCTTCGGCGGTGAAAGTCATGGTGATAAAGCGCAAGATCCGAACTCTTCTTCTTCTGTGACTCTGTCGTCGCCATTGCCACCCTCCCCGTCGTCTACGCTTCAAGGAGGAGGAGGACATGAGATGACCATGAAGCACACATCCCGATCTCCAGCCTCTCCATCGTCAGCTCCGTCGCCAACCCCCGGAAGTGGTTACTTTGGAGCCGAAGTGCCCGACCGTCTGTGGCCTCGCGAGTCCCCCGGTCCTGCGGCGCATGATCCACTGGGAGCTTTGGAAGCGCTGGAGTTGGGTGGGGTGCCCTCAAGACAACGCGGCGTGAAGCTCACCTTAGCGAAGCGGTTTGCGCCTCAGACGCGCTTGGATGGGTCCATCGTCGAACACCCCTACGAAAAGATGCACGCCGACGAAGTGGAAAGCAAAAACGAAGCCAAGAGGCGCCGCAACCAGCAGAAAGTGATGGCGGCGAGTGCCGCTGCCAATGGAAGTACAAATGGATCTGCCACGCACAACAAGACCAACAAGAACACCAAGAACAGCACTACCATGAAGGCGTCTACTACTAAGGGCAGTACCAGCGGCGCAGGAGGCGCCAACACGAAAGTAGGCAGTGCCAACTTTCAGGCTAGGCAACAGCAGAAATCACAGGCCGTTGCGCGAAACTGACCCATGTCCTCTCTGAGGTGTTATGCATTTCGCTGTTGTGCACTGTGCGTCTCGTGTTACATGCGCAGGAGTAGCACGCAAGCAATTAGGAACATTTCCGTTGAAGTGCACTAATTTACCTTTTTCTTTATCGCCGAATTCCCGTGTAAAATACAGTTCTGAGCTCAAAGCCATCAATGGTTTAGAAACTGGGCCTCGTACTTTACACTCCGCCTATATGCGCCAATTTTTGAGGTGCTTCCGCTCTCCTCCACCTCAACCTCGCACCTTACACGCAACGTTACTGCACGCAACTCACAACCTTCACCACCGTTCCAAGATTATCATCAGTTATAAGGATTATAATGACTAATACAACCCCGTTGACTGACTCCGAGGTAAAGTCTAAAATGTTTCAGAAATATTGCATCCTGCCATAGAGCCACAGCAAATGGGAGGAGCGAGCGCACATGGGCCGAGGCTACCACTGAAATTTTGAATCGCTTAAGCTTTCAAGCGCACTGCGAATGAAAATTAAGTCGACGACAACGTTGACAGGGAATCCTGGCGGTATTCCGTCCACCGTGTGGAATAGGTCGGCAGATGGGATAATGAGTGTTTTTACTCCATCTCCACCGCCAGCCTCTTCGGGAGTAATCCAGGAGCTGCCAATGTCGAGATGCTCTTCGGCACAATCGGGGCATGCAGGTGTCCCTGCTGGTGGGACCACGAGCTGATACACATCTTCGGGTGGGTTGGCTCCAATCGTCGTGCGAGCGTAGTGCCACACGAGCACGGGGCGTTCACCGGGACCGACTCCGTGGTGGCCCCTCGCGCCGTACCCTTCGGGCCGTACCCAAACAGCAATGACATGCCGTACTTCGTTGAAGGTTTCAAACCACCAGTTCACCTTGCTCCGCAAGTGACGAGTGGACTCCGAGTAAGCAACCTCAAAGACCAGCGTGGGGATGGCTGTCGCATGCACAACTGACAGTAGAAAACGATTATTGCAGCGAAATGTGTGCAGTTGGGTTGGCGAATGCATTGGTTGAACTGTGATTACCGTTGCCAGAAACGTCACTTCTTGGGCTGTTTTGAGGGCGGAACCCGCCATCGGCTTCAGAGGAGCGAGCTCCACCAGTACATCGCGTTGTGTTGCGTGGACACAATGGTTCGGCTAATTGAGGGGCTGGGCGTATTTATGTCGATGAAGCTACTGACGGCTCGCAGAAGTGCTCCCGCTGCTACCTCGTGTGGCTCGTTAGGCAATCTGACAAGAACGATGTCTCCAACTTCAGAAGATGCATCACCCGACGCGCGCCACTCCATACCTCTCGCGAAGTCGTCATCCTCGTGATCGAAAGAAGCAAGAAACTGTTCTCGACTTACGTCGGAAACCAGAGTGAGTTCGCCTTCAGTCAAAAGTGTACCCTTTTCTCGCTCGTCCAAGGGCATATTCCAGAATTTCCGAACAAAATGTTTCCATTCGGTCGAGTCTGGGGACGACGGCAGCCCATCATTGAGCGGCAACACAGCTAGTCGTGGTATCTCAAGCAACGATTGTTGAGCTTGATAGACTTTATTGTTCGTCAAAGTTGGCTCGTGGGGACGATTTTGTGGCCCAATTACTTCTAGTAGAAAGAGGAAAACTGAGACATCAGTTCTAAGTGGATTGGAGTGGTCGACAAGAAGTTAGCAGGTGATTTTCATTAGAATGTACCCCGTGCTTTCACTCACTGCTCCCTTTTTGCCTCCATATATATTGGTATCTCCACCGCATAGACTTGCTATTGCCGTTTGACTACCAAGGGCGCTCCTGTGTTGCCTACTATCGTAAAAGCAATGCCGGAATTACTTCGACTTGTGCACGAGCAAGCATAGCACGCACCAACCTAAGGAAACTTTTTTTTTAAATATTACGTTAGCGCGATACTCGTTGTAAGCTTGTAACTACAGTACAGTACTTGTAACCGTCAACCCTAGGATGAAAGAAAGGAACAAAATGTGGAGCAACGCATTAGCCTGTAGCTTTTCATCAACTCAGTAACAATCAGAGAAAGCGGGGCATCATTCTAGAATCGAGCGAGAAGCAACTTCTAGTTCGCCATCATCCCAAGCTATTAGTACTTCATAGATCGAGTAGCACCGCCCACGTTTCAAGATGTTTACCGAGAAAGTCAACAAGTTCTCAGACAAATTGAACAAAGCACCGGTCACTGTTGATGCGCCTCGAGAAGAGACACGCCCTGCCTGGCAAGCTGCAGCTTTCGCTAGTGGCTACCGGAAACAGGTGCTTGTGCTTGAGGCATTTCTTCAAGATACTGCCCTAGCTGCTAGATTCTTGTTCGCCCCTAGAGTCATCACACGTTCTAAACCTTTGCCAATCTAATCCAATCCAATCCAATCTCACTTGTTTTCTTTCCCACAGCGCGATGGTGGCCCGAACTTTGAGGGAGCTGGGTTGTACGGGTTCGACTCTGGTACTCTCGAGCTCATGCGCGATTCTTCGTTGTCATTGCCGAGTGCTGCCGAAATGTCTTCCTCCTCTTCTGCAAACCGCGCTCGCAGTGCACACCGTGACGATTGGTACGGTTATCGATTCGGGTGTGTCAACTACGAGGAAGCTGGAGGCAACCGCTGCTCTGTTAATGACGGCAAACTCAAAGATGGGGCACAGGGGCACGCTATTGCCAGAGTTACACATACGCAACAAGATGGCGATACAGGAGGAGAAGGCACAGTGCCTCCTAGTAAGTCAAAGTCTTTCTCCTCATCGTTTCAGAGGCCGGGTTACGAACCCAAATGGGCGCTGCCTCGACCAACTACCATGAGCCGCGCGCAATTTGGCTACGTTTGGGCGAAAGCGCCGGAAAGGTGTGTGTGAGTGCGATGTTGAGCTTGACGAGGATACTGTAGAATGATTACGTTTTGATTTTGTCTGCTTGTACCTATTCCTAAGCATTTTGGGTTTCATCTGTGCATTATCATCTCTAGAGGCTCTTTTTTTTTTTTCGGCTTTCTTTGATGCTTTCAAATGCTTCGCTCTCTCCTTTTGTATCGGGTACGAAATACCACTCCCGTAGGTTTATGCTGTGGACGGACCTTTGGGCGGCGGTTCGTGACGCTGGCACTAGCCCCACGGGGAGCTGCGGCGGTGGGGACGAAGATGTGATGAGGCCGGCCACTAGGGGACACCTCCACCACCATAAGACCTCAACAACGAAACAAGAGCGCATGGAAGCGAGGTGCTTCGCGGCTTTGCAACGATTTGCCGCCCAAGGAGGCCGTGACCCGTGGAACAACTCATTCAATTCCCGGTAATTGTACATAGTAGTGGGTTCGGGTATGATGTTGCTACTGAGCCAGAATGATTACGTTGAATAAAGAAATTCTAGCGACGTGCATAGAGTCCATCAACGCGTGACTCTGGATTCTCGTCTGATTCTTTTTATCGTGCTCGCCTCTAATGTTTGCCCCCCCCCCCCATCATAATAACTTCCCCTACACAGCTACGAAGACGCCACCACCGTTGAAGTGGGCATTGCGGAAGAGCCCGGCCGCACCATCGTGTTCGAGAGTGGCGCGGGCGTGACCGGCAATCGCTTGAAGAAGCACCCTTGGAGGGAGCCGCACCGGCGGGGCTTACAGGCGGACATTCCGAGCAAACCTACGCTGAGCCACATCCTGGCGGGGGGCGGGTGAGATTAAGGAAGCACTATAGACGGACGATGCGAGAAAGTAGAAGTTTTACAAAGATAGAGAGAAAATCAATTCGTTTATTGAAAGCTCGGTGTTAGAAAGCAGCAAAGTTATTCATTTATTCAACATGAACATGCAACCAAATGACTCTTTTTTTTCTACTTTGCTTGCTTGTAAAATCTTGGCAGGTACGCTCTCGTGCATCTGTTAGTGGCCAAAAATTGCCCAAAAGCTCTGGAATATCTTTTAAACCAAACCATTACAACAGCTGTAGGCCAAGCACCATCTTCATCAACAGGAGCTGTCGAGAGCGGCGCTGCCTCCAATCAACCTCAAGCTTTCTCCAACAGAGCTATCCCTGGGGCCAACACCGGCACGGCTGCGGCAGCGATGTTTGGGAGTATTGCTGCGGTTGCGAGTGCTGCTGCTTCGAAGAGAGCCTCAACGACGGCAACGGGGGGAAATTTAGAAGTAATACAAAAAGGAAATGAAGAAGAAAAAGACGGTGTTAAGGGAAAAGAAGGTACGAACAAATGGTCAATGGCAAAAGCTGCGTATCAGCAGCAGCAAGGAAAAGCACGTGAAGAACGTAAAGATGCTCAAGGAGAAGGGAACACGCAAGAACCAACCAAGGAAGGAGGCGGCAAAAAGAAGGAAGATGAAAGGAACAGGCAATGGTTTCAAGAAGTCGTCGACGTCAACTTAATGTCGGCACAGGGGGAAACTCCTCTGGCGATTGCGCGGGCTTTAGGCCACGTGGCTTGTGCGGTGCGTGATATTGCATCAATTTGTTTCTTTTCTTCATCTCTTTTCTTTCTCATCCTTTGCTTTTACCATCTCCTTTCGTTTAAGCCCAACTCAACGTATCTCCCTCTGCGCCACTTTCTGCATTTTTTGCTTCACTCACCGCCTAGCTCACTTTCTTCCTAACCACCGTTCCCCCCTCTTTCTGTCCTTCTTACACGCCCTTACCAGGCTGTCCTAGCTGCCAAAGGCGCTGACTTGAACCCTTGCCCCCACCCTTTGAGCTGGCTAGACGTGTTTCGGGCCATTGCCGACCAAAAGGACGCCGTTGCTGTCGAGACGGTGCAAGCGTTTCGCCGGCAGGTAATGAGAATGGATGGAAGTGGTAGGAGAGAAAGACAGGAGAAATATTCATCATTTCTAATACCCACCTACATGTGTTACTTCTCTTTCTCGCTTGCCCCATTTTATGCATTTGTGCAATTCGTATCCGAAGATGAACTCCTGCACTCCTACCCTCTCCAACTCTTCCATATGCTACATACATTAGGGCTGTCGAGACCCTGACGGCTTTGGCCTGGACTACCACCGGATGTCGAGAAGGGAAATGGACGAGCCGGCGCATTTCGCGAGTAGTACATTAGTGCACGCAGCGGGTGGGAGTACTGCCACCAAAACCAAATCTAACATCAATTCTGGCACTCCTTTAAATAATGATGGCGCTGTTGCTGTCGTTGCTGGCAGAGATTTGGATGAGAACGCAGTCACAATCAAAGAAAAAGAAAACAAAGACCGCAACGACGACGACAATGAGGAAGAAGAAGGCGACGACGAAAGCATATCTGGGGCTGCTCGAGCGGGGAGGCAATACAAGGGGTTGCGCGGGCACCAGTGGTGGGGCTACGGGGACGAGACGCTAGGATGGACCTTGGCGCACTGTGCAGCCGGCCGAGACAAGGTACTACATGCTGTGATAAAATAGAGAGGAAATATAAAAGCGGATCACACACGTGAATATATGGATATCGATTTTTTTTATTTTTGAAGGAGATGATTGAATTCCTTTCTAGTAAGTTATTACTTCGTGCTCATAGTTAACTTCTTCTTTTTCATTTTCTCACCTCAATCTTGCGGCATTCTAAACTCGCCAATTACTACAGCCGCTGTGCTTGGCAGAACTAGGAGCAGCTGGTGCAGACCTCACCTCCGAGGCTTTGCCAGGAGGGTTGAAGAGGAACGTGGTGACGCCTCTTTCGCTGGCGACTGATAGGGTAAACACACGCACACAATCTTTGTAGTCAAGCTCGTCGCAATTTTTGTCTATTTGCAATCCTCTATTCCCTTTTGCTTATGTTTTTTTTGTCTTCCATAAGTCTTATGGTTCTCGCATGCTTCTTCTCTCTCATCCTCTTTCTTATAATTTAACATGTGCGGTGGTGGTGACATCAGGGTTATGCGCGCTGCATTGCCGTGCTCATGCGTTATCGCGCTCGCGTCATAAATCATTCCAGTAGCGATTCTTCTTCGAACAACACTGCTACTTTGAATGGTGCGGCAGCAACAGCAGCAGCAGCAGTCAATCCAGCAGCCTTCTTGAGCAATAGAGCTCGAGTGGTCGATGCCACGTCACTGCCGTTGAACGTCAACCAATGGCCGTCTCCTTTACAGGGTGACACCTTCTCAAGGGTGCTGGAACATCGGCCTTGGGAGCAGGTGAAGATAAATTTTGAAAGTTTTGCTTCCTCTATCAATATTTTGGTCGCTTGTAAATCCTCATTACTTCGTCTGCTGCTTCTATGTTCTAATGCTGAGTACCTGAATCCTTCGACTCACGCTTACCTCACAATCCTCTATGGTGCGCTAATCCAGTCAATGCATCGGCAAAGTTTGCTTGCTGCTAATGGAAATGTGATACATGACAGCCAAAGTTCAAGCAGCAGCAGCAGCAGCAGCAGTCTTGCGCGGAGTCTGGCAACTCAGGAATTTGACAGCGGGTACAGCGGGAGTAATATTGCACCTACGCGACCAACCTATGCCGAGGTAGTTGCGCGTTCTTGGATTGAAGCAGTGTACTGATCTAAGAGGGGTCAAGCAGAAATCTGCATTCGTATATCGCTAGTTTTTTTCATAATCATTGAAGCACTAGCTATTGCAGTCTTGAACTTTATCTCTGTCACTTGCAGATCTGGGCAGCAATAGCTTCAGAGCCGGAACCAGAAGCTTTCCTTAAACTCCAGCATTTTCTCGGCTTGCCGCCGTCTTCTCTGTCAGCATCAGCCGGGATCCTACACCCACCATCGGGCGATGAAGAGGCAGCAGCAACCGCATCAGCAGCTGCAGCCCATGTTGATCCAGTTGCGCGACATGCTTTGGGAAGGCAACAACTGGGCGGTTTCGAATCTCCAACTTGTGGCTTTACATTGGGGCACCTCTGCGCGAGCCGGACGCAGGTCCGTACCTCCACAGTATACATGTGAAATGTTCCTTTTGTTGTTCAGATGTGCCAAATTGAGCCATTTTCACAAACGCTTCCTTCTTGGCCACCCGTCTAATTTGTTTCGTGAAATATCCCTGCATTTGCTGTTCCTTTTCTCTCTTGGTTCGCATTTTTCATGTATCCTTCCGATTGATCTGTACAGTGGCGCTGCTTCGCACTAGTAATGGCGAGTGCCAACCCTCCTGACCGAGGCATCTGCGATTTGAGTGGTAAAGCAAGGAGGGCACTTTTTTTTTTATTGTTTAGATATTTACGCAGTTTATGCTGAATAGCTCTGAGTGAAAATCTCACCTCCTTCGTATCCCCCCTCTCCTACACCCTTAAATGCACCCTCGCAAATGCAGGCCGCACCGCATTTGAACTGGCCTCCGACACACATGCGCTCAGCGCTACCTGCCAAGAAACAGCGAATACTTCTGCAAATTCTGACCTCGGCTATACGAGTGGAGATTCACACCGTAGGATGGAGAGAGAACGTGATGTTGAGGGAAAGGAAGAGACAGCAGTTCGATGGCATCAAGTGTTTGACGAAATTCGAGACAGTTGCAATGAAGCCAGTGCACTGAAATTGGTCCACGCATTCTTAGAAAAGGTCCGAAGATAAATTTATGGAAGATACCAGCTTAATATTTCAGTGCGTCTTCCTTCAATCATTCATGTACACCCCTTCTTCAGATAATTCCACTCCGGGTTTTCCTGTATCATATTTCTCCGCACACCTCATAGTTCAATTTTCTTCCGTATCAAATTCTGTTGTATATGCGTGTGCATGTGGGGGGTCATGATCACAGGGGGCAGTCGATGCTCACTTTGGTTATGGGTTGAACCACCAAGCTCCTGCAGGAGCATCGGGCGTGGGCCATACTTTAGCGTCCCTCGCAATGGCGCGGTCATTTCCTGCGTGTGTCCGAGCGCTTCGCATGGCTGAGAGGCCATCGTCACGGCTGCAGGGCCATTTTACGAGGTCCAAAGAGCTGCACCCAACTCAGCTTGGAGCATTTGATCCTGCACCGGCACAATCACTTACTGCTAGGGCTGATTGTGCTCACAATTCTGGTGTTGCAAATTCTGCTGGATGTGCTACTCCTAATACTAGGATTAGAGCTCCTACAATGGCTGTACCTCGCTCTACTGCCGCTGCTGCTGCTGCTGCTGCACCAGTTTTTGGACGCAAGCCGGTCATTCACGGCTCCCTCAATATGCAGGGTGAAAATATGAGTTCATCTCATTCACTTGAAAATAGAAGCAGACCTCAAACTCAAAGTGCTGAGAAGCGCGGCGATGAACATAAACCCCATCAAATTCCTCGTGGTAAAGCGGCCTCTGTTGCGGCACTGTCTTCATCGTTCGTGCTTGGCTAACTCATAAGTCCATAAGGCATACAACTCAGTAGTTCTATACGCCCGTCTACATTTTCAAATTTATAACTGTCTATAAAAATTCAGCTGACGAGAGCTCGTGGCAATCAGATGCTATACATGACACATAAGAAGAAAGTAGCGCCTACTCCATATTTTTCTTTATATAAAGGCAAATGGCTTCTTGCTAAGTTAATCATTGAATCGAATCACTATCTGCCTCGTGCAAGGACAGCGCCAGGTTAGGTTCCATGGACCTGTCAACCTGAACCTCCAGGTTTTTCCAGCAAATTTAGGCATAAACCTGAACCTAACCTAACCTGGGGCCTTAAGATGGGTAGCGCAGACCTGGACCTAACCTAACCTGGAAGAAAAATATAGGCAGGAAACCTGATAGACCTACCTTCTCTTGGGGACTTGACCGAGGATACAGTAAAAGTGGTGCTCGGACAAAAGAGGACCAGGATGTGCACCAGAGAGAGCAATTAAACAAGCCCTTTTAGCCTCCTTTGCGTTGATGCATAGCGCACTCATTGGATTCTTAATAGCGATATATCTGCGAAGTAGATTTGGCCTAATGAAATTTTTAGGGATCACCCAGGTCCCATGGACCTGAAAACCTGGACCTCCAGGTTAATTTTAGAAAATTAAGGCATAAACCTGAACCTAACCTAACCTGGGGCAAGTTAAATAATGGCGGAGACCTAACCTGACCTGAACCTGACCAATGATTGGAAAAGGAATGGCCAGGTTCAGGTTTGGGACCTGGCGCTGTCCTTGGCCTCGTGCCGAGTGAAATTTTATATGCGTCACGCATAATTCAGTAAGCGCCATAGAACTTTAGGTACACAAAGACAAATCTTGCTGTTCGATAAGATCTTGCGGATTGCATTATATCATTATATTGCGATGGTGCCAAGGATTCTCAAGGATCAAAGCTGAAAGCACTAAATTCTTCAAAGGCCATATCATCTCCAAAGGGCCACGAATGCTGTGCTGAGTGCAGCGAAAGCCAAACCACAAGGCAAATTCAAGACCGCCCAAAAACACAGGAGCCTCGGCACGTGAACCCACGGGCTGGGGTGGCTGCACTGAATCCACGGCAAAGACTGTAAGTCGCGCCACACTTCATACACCAGGTTGACGTTGAGGTAAGCTCCACGGTGAGTTGGCTCGGCTTCAATTGATGACAGGGCTGAGTCTGAAGATTCAAGGCTCAGTGCAGCAGGTTGCTTGATCGCAGAAGCCTTTGACAAAGGCATGTCACTCGATGTGCCACCAAGCTTCTTGCCAGGTCTCCTCTTTATTGACCTACTGCGGCTTCTGCTGCTACTCTTGCGGCTACTACTGTTGCGGCGGCTACTTCTACCATTGATGTCGTTGCTGCCGCCATTGCCAATGCTACGACTTCTTGTGCTACTGATATTAGTATTGCTACCATGACTCGTACTTTGGCTTCGCGATGCGCTTGTGGCCAATGCTTGATCATTAGGTGGCGTTGAAGATGGCATGTAGGAAGGCACAAAGCAGCGCGTCACTGACGCAATGGCAGTGATGATCACTAGAGACAGAGCATAGTCCAAAGCGAATGCATGCCACCAGGATAGTCCCGAAAGAGGAATCGAGCCAGCTGATTTAGTAGCAGCAATAGCAACTTCAATATCACCGGGATTGATCATAACGTTCGTGCTGCTCCTTCGGCAGGGGACACCCACAGCGTAAGCGACGAGAGGCAAGAACCACAAGTGGTGCGTCGAAGTCGCGCGACGAGCCCACGTAGTGGTAGGCCACGTCAAGTACTTTGCTACTCCTACCTGCGGATAATGCCGCGAATGAGAACAACACAAATGCAATACTCTACTCCATTGCTCTCTCATTTGCAAATACAAGGATAAGCTCGTTATCTTACCGCCCATCGGCCGCGGCCTAAAAAGATTCGAGTCAACAGCCAACCGACGACATCCACCACCCAAAGCACTTGGTCAACCGAAACCTGCGCATGAAAGTGACGATAAAGGAATACTTTAAATTAAAACCCACTCCATTGATTGTCAAGTCGTACGAGTCGGGAAATTCTTGCGAGCACGTTATGTATCTTATACCACCCACGCAGAAGTCCAGAGCACAGCATGACCCAAATTCCTCAACCCACTTCATACTCCTCCATACTACAATTCTTAAGTCTTTACCGAGATGGCAGCAGCAGAAGCAAGGTGTGGCCGGTGAGTAGCTAGACCACCTGCAGCCAAAAGCATCGCCATGTTACAGCTCCAGAAAGCTTCGTATGCGACTTGGGATACACCGAGTGACGCAAGCCGCAAACCACATAGAACTGCCCAATATACACACAAGCTACACGCCAATGTAATATCATTATGTTTTTTGTTGTCGTTTAGCGGTGGAGGCGCTGGTCTTTCAGCATAATTTGATTGAGGTGAAGGAGAGCCCAAGGCAAGGTCGTGAGCAAAGGCACTGCAGAAGCATATCCAAACGAGACCGATTGTAAGAGTCACAAGTGGGTGCAACACCCCGACGTGTTTACAGTGGCCTTCCTTCACAGTGAGCCATTCAATTATGCTAGGCATTGAAGCTAGCGTCGTTGAAGGCATGTTTCCTGCCGTTTTATTTATGTTTGAGCACTTACAAAAAGATATTTTGATGGCACCTATGCGATTACAGACGACTGTAGAAACGTCTTCCTTCTTGTAGGGTGAAAGTTCCAGTTCAAATAAACTATCTACAGCAGCTAATATAAAACTCCTTCAACATGTTTCATAACTCGACAAAGCTTCCTATAAAAGCCTCTCATAAACTAACGGAAGCAATTGGCAGCAAGGCTAAGCCACAGTTACGTATATTACTGTTTCTCGAACTCTGTAGCTCTGTACAGGTAGTTTCGGGTAATAAGAAGGGCAAAATTTGCCCTCAACCCTCAGTATCTTAACGATTTTTAGTACTACAGTACAAGAAGGAATTCAATTTTTAACAGGAGAAGTACAAAATTTTGAGCCTCAGTCTCTTAACGTGACAACCTCTTAACACCCGAAACTACCTGTACGAGCTACTACTCCCACAACAAAACTCCAAATCGTCCACAAGAAATATAAAAAAAAAATTGACTAACTTTTGGTAACTGCTGTTGCAATAATTCCGGAAGATAAGAGATAAGTAAGTTGTTGGCAGCCAGCAGCCAGCAGCCAGCCAGCAGCCTGCAGCTAAGCTTCTAGCTCGAGGCAGCCTGCACCGTGCAGCTTTCTAGCTTCACTCAAATGCTGAGAACAAAGACACCTTCGGAGCTTACTTATTGCGCTGCAGCCGTGGGCGACCAACTTGACGGTTGGCTCTTCTGCCCAGGGATACTGTAGTTGAGGACAATGAAACACATGCTGACGAGGAGGCT
>Ga0307979_1000936_pt1 | contig 20637 bp, 31 predicted proteins | sample OrgLakmetage1058_FD_201833 | JGI IMG/M metagenome (GOLD analysis project Ga0307979, IMG submission 201833) | Saline water microbial communities from Organic Lake, Antarctica - #1058 | ecosystem: Environmental > Aquatic > Non-marine Saline and Alkaline > Saline | place: Antarctica: Organic Lake...
AAGAAATACACAGCGCAGCTATGCTGGCTGTGTGGACAGTGCAGTGCAGTACAGTGCAGTACAAGTACAGTATCTCTCAGACTCTCACTCTCAGTAGAACTACAGTATAGCACAGTGCAGTGCAGTACTACATTCTTGTGTAAATGCTTACCGCTTAACGGCGAAACCGGTTCGGACTATATAAATTATATGTATACATAACCGGCGAAGCCAGTTCATAGTTCATACCTGGCAAATAATATGTATAACGGCGTAGCCGGTAAAGGAACCTGCAGTAGAACAAGCGCGTTTATTTTAGCTAACGCCAAAGTTGTAGGAGCAAAAAAAAGAAATACACAGCGCAGCTATGCTGGCTGTGTGGGCGTGTTAGTCGCCTCGATCAAAATCCACCAGTATCGATTTAAACTTCGGTGTCAACAACCAGACTCCTCTTGGCAGCGAAGAGAATGCGTGGTCGTCGAAGTACAGGATCCTTCAAGGCGCCATTGCAGGAGCGGCCGCCTACTCGACCACCCACCAAAGCTTAGTTGAAGTCTTCGCCGTCGAGCAGTGGAGACTGGTTGTTGTGTGCTGCGTACCCACCCGAACTGCCGCTGTGCTTTCCAAAGAGACTCTCAATCTTGACGACGTAGGGTTCGGCCCACGGTGGTCGCGCGTAGGCCACAAAACCAATGCCCGCAATCAAGCCCAGTCCAAGGAGGCTGCCAATTACCGCACCCGCTACTGCACCCGCGTTTGAAGAGGAGCCCGATGACGAGGATGTGTCGGTAGGCGACGTAGGGGCAGCAGTAGGCTTCTCGTGGGGAGCTGGCTTCACCGGAGCCGGCGTCGGCGCCGGTACCGGGGGAGAAACTGGAGCTCGCGAAGGTACTGGGTTCGATGAGGAAGCCGGCGCAAGAGAGGGCAAAGCCGTTGGCGTAGCCGAAGGCAATGGCGATGGTGGTGGATTGAGGGGGGCAACAGCCAAACTTTGTTCAGCGAGCGTGAGGAAGAGCACGGCGCGCCATATCATGCTGATGGGGGCCATAGTAACCTTGGGTGTTTTCGGCTGCAATAGTACAAGCACACACGTTCATAAAAAGGGCAAAGATCAGGGAATGACTTTCATCAGAACATATCATTAGGGTTAATCACTTCAGGACTGCTCTAACGCGCGTGTGCGAACGGTTCTTTGGCGCATTTTAAGCGCATTTAAACTTACACAGGACTAGCAGGCAAGATCCTACAATGATGGGGTTGGTGGTCAAGAGGTTGCGTAGAGAAACACTCCAGCCTATGCTTGCATCGAATATATGTTCTCAAAATAATCTTCGGATACGCATCATCGCCCTTGGTACGAGTACGAGGACTTCTCACCTCAGGGGCGGCTACGCTTGACGCCTTCTTGGGGCGAAGCTCGCAGGTAAAAATACCACGTGGGCTTCTGCGAACGTTATCATTCGTTGGGGTAGGCTGCTCTCATTGGTGCAATAATGTATTCCGAGTTGTACGCGTTGTTGTCCGTTGAAGCGAACATCGTTTGGTTTTTGTGTGTTCACGTAATTTCCGTGCCAAATAGATCAACGTAGAGTTGATGTTTTATGCGGCTACGACCAGAAAGTGCCTACCAAGGATTTTTGTCCGTCACTCTGTTACATCACAGACACAAAAAACCCATGCGTGCTTGTTCTGACACGTTGTCACGTCACTGACATCAACCATGTTCTGACATGTTCACACGTCACTGAAATCAACTACGTTGATCGTGGCGCGGCGGCGCGCGCGCCGCTGCAGTTAGGTTGGGGTGACGAGCTGCTCCGCTCCGAGCTAGAATCGTTTGCTACAAGTAAGTCAATATGCATCCGAGCGGTATGTTATGGTCTTCTGTTTTTGAGACAGGCCCTGAGGGGCCTGAATTAGCTGACTAACAGGTAAAGATGAAAAGCTAAGCAGCTTAAACTAAATCTAAGAGTCTAAGAAGCCAATCCCCTTTTGCTCGGTTCAGAGAAATTCAAGCCCCCTCCCCCAAAAAAACAAACAAAAAAGGAAAGTGAAGACCTTCCTTCGGGATAACGGGAAGTCAAGCACAAGCCTCCAAGGCTGAGGTAACAGGGGGGAAATATATTTTCGAATCTCAAATTCATACTTGCCTCTTATCTGCTGTCAGGGCAATCTCGGCACCTCTAGCAGATCTGATCAGTACTTCACCCTTCAATTCCAATTCCTGCTTCTGCATCTCGCTCCCTCTTATTCGTTGTTCTCTCTGTTGAATTCTGCCCCTTTTTGAGGCAGGCCTCGAGGGGCCGGAATTAGAAGGCTAATAGGCAGAAATAAAAAGCAAAGCAGCTTATACTTATACAAAACTGCTTTGCTTTTCTTCTCTACCTGTTAGTCTTCTAATTCCAGCCCTTCGGGGCCTGTCTCAAAACTACAGTAAGAAGCTTGAAGCTAATCAGGCGTACATGCACATGCCCCTTTTGACTTTTGACGTTATTATAATGATAATGAAAATTTACAGCTCCAATTCCGATACCGCCACACTAACCCCATTTGGAAGATCTGGGCGGATGGGATTCCGTACAGAGATCCCTCTTCGCAGTTGTTCTTTACGGAAGCACGGAAGCTCACGGCGATATTCAACACCAACATAAACTCAATACTCAATAGCAATACAATATTAATAATACTGGCATTTCTTTGTTATTTGCATTTGTAATAAATTCACTTCCTAGTTCGCAGTTCAGGCCGCTTTGCTTTTTTATCTCTACCTGCCCGGCCCTTGGGCTTGGGCCTGGCGCTTGGGGCCTGTGTCGTATTTTTTTGAGCACCTCCACACCTCCACATCGCAACAGTAGTAACAGCAGCAGCAGGAATGGCCCACGCGCTGTTGTGATCTATTGCTTCTTATGCGTATAAATTCATCTGGTATACACTATACGCGCAGCTATGCAGCTATCTGAGTATCTGTCCACTTTCTTGTTACGAGAGCCCCTTGCACTTAACTCCTTGCCATCATTATATGTCCCGTAGCACTCAGTTTATTGTAGTTCCATAGCACCTGCCGGCTGCAAATATCGAGGGTACAGCGCTCCTTTTTACACAAGCTCTGGAGCGGGTATTGTGCTCTCACTCGCATGAGGCGACCCCGGTCCGTGGCCCGACACCGCCAACACTTCGTCCCGCAGCACCGCTAAATCGTCGGCGTTGATGAAGAAACGCTCTTCCTTGAGGTCATAATACCGCTCCCGGGGTGGCTCGCTGCCTTTCCCGACGGCCAACAGGCCCATGTGGTTCACCACCCAGAGGGCGCCCCGTTTTCCCCCTGTACCCGCGTCGTCCCACAGCAGACGGGGCGGCGGCGCGGGGCGGCACCACCGCAGCGGCACGCAGCGCATCGAGGTCAAGGGTGGTGGGTTGTCGTCCGCCGTAGTTACCATGCCGAGGGCCACGAAGCTCTCGGAGGGAGGCACGGCTTGCCACACGAACACGTGCTGCTCGGTGCGCTTGCCCAACGTGTTCCACACCTGCTTGAACCTCAAGGGGTGCGGCAGGAGCCGTTCGATGGCGCCCGCTAAGTGCTTTGACGCCGCGCCCACGCTCCCGAAGCGAGTCACTGCCTGATCGGTAATCTCCAGCGCCATCACCGTCTCCTTGAGCTCCTTGTCCTTGGAAGGGTCTTTCAGACCAACCACGGCGTAGTGCCCCAGGCTCACGCGGTCGCGATTCCGCGTGAGCATGGCTTTTTCCGCGCCGGCTTTGATGGAGGGCGCCCAAATCGAGACATTCACCCGCGTGCCAATCACCCGAGAGTCCCACATGGGGGTTAAACTCGACTGGACTTGGGTCTTGATTTTGATGCCCTTCACGTCCTTCATGACCACATCCATGCCCACTTGCTGGGTCACCGACGCTGCTGCTGCTTTGCCCAGGTCCCGCAGCTCCGCCATGCGCTTCGGCGGCACTGTCAAGTTTTGCACCGATGCTCGGCCCAGGCTCGAGTCTTCGACCATGAGCTGCGCGAGCCCCTGCCCGCCTTCCAGCGACTCGCCTGGCTTGTGGAACGCCTCTTTGAAGTCAGCCATGGAGACCATCCCCGTGCCGCTTTTGTCGATGCGGCGCACTAAGCCGTGAATCTAAAACAAAGAAGAAGAAGAACAAGAGGAGGCAAGCACACACACAGACAGGAAAAAATGAGGTAAGAGTAAAATGCAGAATGTGCAAGTGTGGCAAGTAAATATTCTCGCAATATTATAACACACGCTGTACTTTGCTGTAAACAACGCACAGGAATGATGCCAACAACAAAGCAAAATACGCTGTTGAAAATGAACTGTAAAAATACCGTATACCTGATCCTCGGTGAGGTCCGGAATCCCGAGCCAATCCAATCCTCCGTACAGCTCACTGCAAGTCAGCCAACCGTCGCGGTCACTGTCGAACGCCCGGAACGCGTCCAGGACAAACATGCCGCGCAACCGCAGCAAAGTCACCACTCGCTCCACAATCGCGCGGTACTCCAGCACAATCGACTCGTCGGCCAGCGTCAAGGCCCCTGCCCCGAGGGAGGTGTGCTTGATGACGTCGCGCACCCGCACCCGGCGGCGGCACTCCCGCACGTCCACAAACCACTTCAGCCTCGCCGAAGGATGGTTGGCCTGCAGAGCTCGCAACAGCGCCAACGTGTCAGCATCCCCGAAATCCACGTCGCCGTCCAAGAACCGCAGCGTCGCGTTGTTGGTGCGCTGTTGCGCCGGCCTCGTCCTGGGATGCCCCAAAGAAGCATCTAAAAGGTCGCCGTGCGCCAGGAGCGCTACTGAACACCCCGGGGCTTGCTCCAGCAGTGGCAGGAAAGGAGTGAAGGAACTTGGGGCTTTCGACGAAGGCGGCGGGGGCGGCGGCGGCGCAGGGGTGCTGCTGTCCGTCACGTTGGTAGTGGAGCCGCGGCGGTGGAGCACCCCTCGCAGTGATTCGGCTTCGACCAGGGACAGCACCACGGTATAGCGCGGCCGCTGTAGCCCGAGAAGGCCCCACCTCGACACGATTTCGCACAAGTCCGCCACGGCTTGCGACTCCGCTTCGGCTGCGCTGCTCACGCTGCTTCTCCGCCCCCTGGTACCGCCACTCTCAGGATTCGGGGCAGAAGGTGCCAGAGCGAGGCGGTTCACAGTGGCAGCGGCCGCCGCAGTCAAGGCGGCCAGCTCGTCGAAGCGATGTGATTGGTCCGCGGGGTCCACCCCAACGGCCTCGAGAAACGACGCGAGCGCGGCTGCAGTAGCGGCCGTCGCACTGTTAGTGCTCATGCTGCCACCACCCTGTGGGGGCGGCGGCGGCGGTGGTGGCGGTCGCTGCTGCTGTTCACGCAGCGCGTCACTGGCCGACGCTAGCAGCAGCCCTACGGCGTATTTGAGCCGCACCCGAGCTTCGAGTTCGTCCCCCAACAAAGGGCGCGACGATCCCGGCGGGTTTGGCCACGGGGCCAGCAGCTCCAAGTCGGGCACCCACTCCATGGTGACGACCACGTTCTTGAGCCGCCGCATGGACTTGAGCCACTTGAGCTTGAAGTAGTTCTTGCTCACCAGTAAATCGTCCGGCAATTGCAGAGGTTCCGGCGCGGCGGTGACCTTGGTGGTGACCGCAAATTTGCTCACCGGATAAAAGCCCAGCGCGTTCTCCAGCTCGGTAGCGGCAACCGCGGCGTCATAAGAGGCGCTGGCAGTTGCTGCAGAAGCACCCGGCGTGCCAAACGTACCAGCAGCAGCGGCTTCGGATTCGCGCAAGGACGGCGGTTTGGCGCCCTCGTAAGCCTTGGTGCCGCAGGTCGCGAGCGCGGTGAGCGGCCAGGGCGCTGGGGGTTCGTCGTCGCGGGCGTACTTTTTGCGCGCAAACTCGGCGGGCTCCTCTTCAGCTTCCTGCTCTTCTTCTACTTCTTGCTCTTGTTCCACCTCGTTTTCTTGCTCTTGCTCCTGCTCCTGCACTTGCTCCCCCCCAAACGCCCGCTCCTGCGCCACTTCGCTTTGGTTCGCGGATTCCACCCCCGAGGGGGGGCTTGATGTTTGTGGGCTGCTGGACTGTGCTTCGGCGTCGCGAATGAACCCGAGCACCTTGTTGGCCACCTGTACATGTGTAGCGAGGGCATTTAAGATACGGTTCAACATAACGTCACAAGTCATGAACGGGAAATGAACACCAAGTGCCGCGATGAAGAGAGAAGAAGTAAAAGTTGAAAGGAAACAAAGAGGAAAAAACGAACAAAAAGGTTGCATTCATTATCCTGCACTACTTTCTATGTTCTCTTATTTTACATCATCTTCATACCTCCCGCTCTTCGGGCACCACAAAGAAGGCGCCCTTGTGGTTGATCATTTCTTGGACTTTCATAGCAAAGGGCTGGGAGGTCGGCACCGTGTTTTCTACTTCAAAGTCGATGCGTTCGCGGAACACATCCATGCAGAGCGCCAACTGCTGCTCCACCTAATATATGTTTAAAAAAAACGAAACAGGAAAGAGGTGTGGGAAAATGAAAGATGTGCTCTTGACTTCAACACAACAAAAATACTACGGATGATCTATACCGCAGGCAGAAGTCAAATCGTGCACACCGTACAATTACTGTCCACATACACAACATCCACAAATCTAGTGAAGGGCAAAAATCGAAGAGAGATAAAGAAGACCCTGCCATTGATACCTTTTCTGCGTTTCCGCCGGTACCCCCTTGTTCAATCGCCAGCGTCCGTACAGTAGCGGCCGTTCGCCCAATTACTGCCCGAGAGTGCACCAGGGAACCAAAAGCTCGTTTCCGCCAGACGTTGGCCACGTTCTGCTCGCACAGCAAGTTGAATTGGGTCTTTTCGCTGCGCATTTGGTTGAGCACCAGCCACGCAGTCACGTCCTTGAGGACCTGTGCATCTCTCTTAGGGGTACCAAGAGCGCCCAGTTTTTCATGCACGGTGCTGCGGTGCCCCTGGGCACCCCCGCTGATGCCTAGGCCTGCGCCTACATGGGTGTGCACTAATTCAAGCACCTCGGGCACGACCAAGAGGTCAACCTTTTGACCGCTGCCGATGCCCCGCATGCGAAAGGCGCCTTGGGCGTAGTCCCGAAAAGTCATGTCTTTGCCCAGAGTGAGCGCGGCTTTGGCGTCCAGAGCTTGCTTGATGTCCATGCCCTGATATTTACAGATTGAAATAGAAAGGCAAGCATTGACACGGAGGTCACGCAGAACAAGATGAGAATATAAATAATTGCACAAATGGCAAGAACTACGAAAATGAAACGAAGTCTCAGCCAAAAACAAAAACAAAAAAAATCCAACTAGGGCAGCGCACATCTGCGAATTCAGCGAAACTTCGCGCGAAGATTTGCGTACCGTAGTGTGCACTTGGTCATAAAACGAAAACCGCTTTGCTTTGTCGATCCCGCACTGCTCCAGCGGCAGCACTGCATGGCCGTTGCGTAACAGAATCATTTTCTTGTCGGCCTCGTTCAAGAACACCACTCCTTCGAGGCCTTCGAGCCCTGCCGCCAACAGGAATTGCGCCACCTGCAAATTGGTCATCCCTGTAATCAACGCGCCCGTGTCGATCAGAGCCCGGTACCCTCCACCGCCGCTGCCACTGCTACTGCTGCCACCATTCTTTTCCACCCCCTCAGAGGACGAACCACCAGCACCGGCCCCGCGCGCCACCCGCCGCAGCAAGCTCTCCACGGACCAATCCATTGGGACGTGGTCGACGGCCATCACTTGCGGGTTGGTGAGCACGTGAAGCATTTTGCCGTCGGCGCCTTTTTCGTAGGCGCAGCGCCCGAGTTCCACGGGCAGCAAATCGGAGGGGGTGCCACTGAAGCCGAGGCGACGATCAAACAAGAGGTCGCCGCCAAGCTCCTGTGACGTTCAGAATTTCATGTCAAAAATTAAATTCAAGAAGAGGAAAAATAAATTTAGGAGAGTAAACAAATGTAGCAAAAAGAGGACGGGTACTCTGATATATTATAATCAACCGATGGAGAAAGGTAACTCTAGCGGATACGCGACGCATCCGCTTAAATACGCTTCTTTATTTTTCAACGAACCTGCCCACAAGCTGACAACTTGAGGCCTTGGTGCGCGCAAGTTTCCGGAAAGATGAACGAGTCCAAATAGTGGCTGACAACATGGGGCAATCGGTGCAACAACTTGTACAGCACCCACACTTGGTCTCGATCCTTCAAATTGATGAGCTGAAGAGGCCACAATTCGTCAATCGTGCTGGCGACTGTCAAGGCCCCTTCGTACGAGGCAGAATCGAACCCTTCGTTCATACTGGATGACGAATAAGAAATTGAGGCGTCGTGCGACTGTTCGGAGGCTAACACCCGCTGCCGCCACAGCGCACTTGTCGAAGCTTCCAACTGCATAAAAGCACCCAGTAAAAACGAGAAGGAGAAAAAAAATGAACGATAGGAAAGAGGAATTGTGCAACTACCACGTATTTATTATTGATTATTTTTTCGAGTTCACGCCTCTTTCAATTTCTTTTCAAAAGCAAGCAAAATCAGCGCGTAGTGTAACCACCCACGCCTGTGATACCTCGTTCAGTAAATCGGCTCTATTGGTGCGCCTCACGCGGCCTCCAGCCAGGGCTACCCAACGAGCAAACTTAACGCAAGAAGGCCGCTGGGCAAAGGATGGAGACAGGTCCGATTCACTGCTCATATCTTCAAAGAGCCTGCCAATGACCTGTCGCATATGTAAAAAGAGAGGAATGGAGATTGAGATCAAAAGAGTGAAATAAAATGAAGACAAGCAAGCGAAAAAATGCCGCCTGCTTCTGATCTCAAATATACACGGACTCTCAATCTTACTAACATCTTTCGTGCTATCTGTTCCGTTCAATACAACAAGCCTCTTTTACCAATTGAAAGTCGCTCCAGCGTAGGCCCTCGTAACGGTACGCCAGCACCGACATGCCAATCACGACATCAGGGTGGGCGAATTCTGAGGCCGGTGAGGGCACGTCCTTTCCGACGAACGGCACTGCTAGCAGCTTGCGGCTCCGCGGCATCTTGGGGTCCCGCTCGAGAGCACGCATGAGATCGCTGGCGGTTAACAGGCCGAAGGACACCTTTTGGGAAATGGGATGCATGATCGTGTGCAAAGAGGTGAAAAATGTCAGGAGGGAGCAAGCAATTAGGGTCCGAATAAAATGATGACTTCAGAATAGAATAGAAGTGAAGACGAAATACCATAGTAGACAAAAAGAAAATAGAAAAATATAGAGAGATTGGGAAGGCGCACAATAGTAAAAATATATACCCGATCGATTTTCATGAGGCAAAACGGGAGCAGCGAGTTCAGCCAATCATGCGTTAGGTTGAGCATCTTCATGTGGTCGTCACTCAGAGCGCCGCGCGCCATGGCGGCAGCTGCGGCGGCTTCTTTTGGGCCTTTCTCCAAGTACTCAATTACGTCCTGGCTGCTCAAGCCTAATATGATACATAAAAATAATACATGAAAGAGTGCGAGTAGGCCATTATGTTTGTGAAAGTGGGCTATGGTAGAAGTGGAAGACATACGGTAACTTAGTTGTGTGCATTGCTTCGAAACAGAAACAAATGCAAAGACGACGAAGAAGAAAATGAGCACTTCATTGAGGAAACTCCCAAAAACTAACAGAGAATGTAGCACGTATAGTGTTCTTCAAAATTTGTTTCTGTATATTACCATTGCAGCCGTGCGCGAGGAGCCAAATGAGGGCCCACCGGCTGAGCAAAGGTCTGAGTTTCTGGTCGTAGAAAGGCCGGCTCAGGAGCACCAGGTGAGGGGTGGTTTGCACTACTTGAGCGGCGCGTCCTTCTTCCAGCGCGCGCTTGATGCTGGTCAAAATCGACATGGCGTCCTTGCTGAACGCCACGTCGCTCACCTGGGTGACAGTTAGGATGGTTAAGGGTGAACGATTATGAGAAGGAAAGAATTCAAATAAAAATGAAGAGAAGGAGGAAAAGGTCATACTAACATGCACGTTCACCAAAAAACAACAACAAAACAATAACGGTCGTCATGATATACAAAAGTGTCTGTTTTTTAATATACGTCGTATCTCACACTCTCAACTATCACTCTCACCGTGGTTTCTTCGGAAAACGCCAGCACGGCATCCAACAAATAAAACGGAATTTGCCACCGTAAACCGTCGCCGGCGCGGGACCGGGTGAAATCCAACGGCTCTTTTTTGCCGAGGGGCCAGTTGAGCTCCGACTTGAGAGGGTGCAAAATGAGGTCCACCTGTTGTTTTGGGGATTCAGTATGAGGGGAGGGTTCATAGTAGGATAGTAGGGTGAACGTACACTGTCAATATGTGTGCAATTTTAGAATGAGGAAAGAAATGGAAAGTTTTGCGCAAAAATATGCAACCAAGAATCGAGTAAATGGGGCATCATCCTCCACTCCATTCTTCTCTTCTTCTTCTTCTCTCGAACAATCACCTTCACCTCATCCTATAATACCTCGTCCAGTAGCAAGGCACCCCCGCGAAACATGTCCAACACCCGCTTGCACACGTCGAGCTGTTGGCGGGCCTTGGCCTCCTGGCCTGGGGTCAGGCGGTACACCGAGGCCTTGGTGCTAGCTCCTAGGCCCAGCTTGCTTAGGGCTATGCTGATCATGGATTTGGAGGCGTTGGCGGCCGACAGCTCAGCTTCAGCGCCACTCACACGATGGCTTAGCTCCAGGTCGTGGCTAAAATAGGAAAGTTAATAGAAGTGAAAGATGCAAGAAAGGTAAAAACGAAAAAAAAAAAAAAAAAAAAAGGAAGAAGGCAAGGGTAAGCTACAGCAGAAATAATTAGCGAGAGAAAAACTAAAACGAGAAGGAGAATGGTAGAGACAAAGGGAGAAACGTAATCAGCGCGTGGTGTAAATGCCCATGGTTTACCTGAGCAGCAAATACTTGAGCACGAAGCTCTTGAGGGCCGTAGGGTGAGTGCACACCACCGCACCACTGTTGCGGGCCCTCGTCAACTTCAACAATAGATCCCCATTGGGCTCCGAGTAACGGTCGAACCCAAACGTGTACACTGATTTAGTGATCACCGCGGAGAAGCGCTCTCGCATGGTGGCGCGGCTGAATTCGAGCAGAGCAGTAGGTACGACTTGCACTACAAGGGAGGATCCGTCCGCTAACATCAAGGCGAGGAGCGGAGACACTACGGTCGTCTTGCCGCCGCCCTAATATAAACAGTGATATTATAAACAGTGTATGTGTAAAGAACATATCGATCAAAATAGATTTTTAGAAAATAAATTCAAGCAAGGCGTTACAATTTGCTCAAATAAACAAGCGGTGAGCGCCCACACAAAGAATTTGAAGACACGGAAAAGAAAAAAGAAATAACAGACTCAAAAGGGATTATCATTGAAGCATAGAAGAGAGAACTTGTGCAAGTCGATTTACCATGATCATTTGTTCGCAGTGCGAGTCGCCGTTGGCCAGTTGCGCCATGAACGACTGCACCAACTCAACTTGGGCCTTTCGGAGCACAATCCCGTACACAAACTCGAACACCATGAAGCGGGGATCCACCACTTGCACCTGTGACGGACACGCACGCATATGGTGGCAAGAAGAAGGCTGACGTTGGAGGCAAAACAAAGCGTGGAAACAGTGTACTCGTGGGAACAACTGGGCAAAAGAATGGCAACAAGGCACTGCAGCAGAAGCACAAGAGTTCAATAAATGAAGTCCAAAAGCATAACAATCTTTCAATCATTCTCTTACCGTGCCACCGCCCGCGGTCTTCTTTGCAACTGTGTGCCGTTCGGTCAACAGAATCTCCGCCAAGGTGTCAGCTTTCAGAATCAGTTCGGCCGCTAGGACCTCTCCACTCGTCTTGGCGCCCATGTTGTTGCTTCCCACTTCCGGGACTTGGTAGTGCAGCACTTCCGCCAAATCACGGCATGCCGCCAGGGCCCGCCCTGCATGGGCTTCGCGGGTGGACGCCAGGAGCACGGCGAGCGCCAAGTCTCGAATGGCAGCGCGCTGTTCCAGACTCAGGTGCGGGTTCATGGAAGCTAAGTCAGCGTCCCCTCTTGCACTGAGGAGCAGCTGCAGCGTCAGCTCAAAGGCGGGGGTCGCTTCAAACCCACTGTATTGCGCCAATTTAAACGCTGCGCCAATCCCCTGTGGGTCCACGGGGGCACATGTAGCGAGCTCGGCGAGTTTGGGGAGCCAGGTGGCCACCAGAGTTGAGTCGGCACTGCGCTGCGCTTCGAGGGCCTGTTCGAGGGCTTGTAAGCGGGTGTGCAGCGGGCGGGCGGCCTCTAATAGCGGCGCACCACTAGGCGTGGCACCAGCTTGAGCCGAAGCTTGACTAACGAGGGAAGACGCGAGTTGAGTCAGCGCCGCGTCGGAAAAGTTGGAGAGCTTGGGGGTTGTGCCCTTGTTCAAAGAGGCACCGTATTCGGCAGCGTCAGTCGACATGCGACGCACCTAGTACATAAAAAGTGGATGCAAGGCGCGTGTAATTGAGTGAGGGTGGATTAGGCTTCGAAAAGAAGTGAGGCACTCAAAAGTATACATGTGCACAAGGATGACAGATGAAATCAGCAAAAAGCAAAACGCAATGGCACATCTTTAAAAAAAAGTAGAGTTAATCTACGCAGCAAAAAAAAACACACACACCCCAAAAAACACATCCTATCTTGAATCTTTCGTGCATATTTACCATGTCCTTTGCCACGTGACTGTTGGCTGCCGGGTGTTTGGACACATCGAACGGCAGTGACGTCGGCACCGGTGGCTCGCCCCGGCTCGAGCGTGAGGTATGCTCCGCGAAACTTCCGCCCCCGCCGAGCCCGCCGGGATTTGCCACCACGCTCCCCAACAAACAGCCGGCGTGCGCCTCCAAATCGGCACTGGGCACTTCCAGACTTGCTTCCTCGCTACCACCACCACCATTACTCGTAGCAACAGTGGCACTAACAGTGCTTTTCGCGGACACCTTCAAGGGTTTCAGGGACCGTTGGCGGCACGATAAATTAGTGGCGCGGGGCATTGTCCACACTCGCAGTTTGGACTGCAGTTCCTGCGCAGGCGCCACGCATAGCGTCGCTGGCGCCTCAAAAGCTACCCATTTCTTTTCGGCCACCACGATCTTCTGCTCCCGGCTGAACTGTTCCGCCACGGCTTTCAACAACTTCTTGTTCACGTCTACGCTCCCCAGCAACTTGAAGCGGCGGTCGTCCTTGTACTTGGGCAGGCGGTTCGAGAGGGCATAGTCTTCGGAGACCGCGCGCAGCACGCTCATGAGCTCCGACTGGGGCTGCCAGTCGGAAGTCGGGAGGCAGCGCACGAGCAAAGAGGCTAACTGAAAAGGTTTGTCGTCCGATAAGATTCGAAGCCGCAAGGTGTCGGTGAACAATTCGTAGAAAAAGAGAAAGCCCAACGCGTCGGTGCCGCCGTGCAACTTGAGGCCTAATGTGGCATTTTTATAGAAACAAGAAACGTGTGCACAGAAAAAAAAACAACGGTTGTTAGAAGCTAGCCAAAAAAAAGAAAAGAGGAACCGGGAAATGCTGCGCTATCAAAGTAGAAAAGCACTATGACGACAACACGACGATCCGATAACTGTTACACTGTAACTCACCGTGATCAAGCGCCTTGTTCAAGTAAAGAATGGCAGCTGCGCCGACGTGCTCCTCAGGGCGGGTGTAACCCAAGGAATGAAACCGGCTCATGAAGGTGGAGATGCATTTGTCGCCCCCGTTAGCCACCGTGACAATCGTGTCGTCCCTCACGCTGTCGAACATGGCCAATTTGCTGGTTCCCGTGCCTACGCCACTGCCGCTGCTGCCGTCACCACCACCGCTGTTGCCGTTGAAAAGGGCATAGCTCGCAGCGCTCGAGGCGTTACCCCCTCCAGAAGGATACGCTACCGTCACGGGCCGCCCCGTACCCTCCAGAGACGCTTTGATCAAATTGCGGCGGTTGTACAGAGCCACATTGTCCACGTTCGACCACCACCGGCTCTGGTTGCTGCCACTCGTAGCGCCGCCGCCGCCACTGGCGGTTAAATCGAGGAGTTCGGCCTCTTCGAGTAAGGTCAAGCGGCAACTGGCACTGACTCGATCTTGCTTGGCCACATAGGCGCTTAACTCCTCTTCCACCGACCTGTTATAAGGGAGAAGACAGAGGCAAACAAAAACGGATAAAAGTTCATCCCAAAATTCGACAAAATTACACATGTCATCTTTCTCTTTCTCTCTGTCCTAAATGCATCATCACCAAGAAATGCCTCTTACCACTCCAGTGGCATCTTATCACGGCTAGCAAGGGTAGCCAATGAGATCTTGAGGCGGCAGGCGTGCGCATCGGGGTGTTGGTCGTCTCTCAGCAGGCGAAGCTGCGCAAAGATCTGAGCTTCTGTGGGGCTTAACTCAGTGTCGGACACGCACGATTCCGCCATACGAAACACTGCGTCGTACTAATGGTATAACAGAATAGAATAAGGAATAAGACTAAGGAAAAGACAAAGGGGAGATTAGATATCATTGAGAATAGCACAACAAAGCAGAGCATTACGCCAGAGCACAACACTAGAGCATAACGCCAGATCATTACAAGGAAGAAAAAGCATACATACCTGACGGTTCATGAAGCGCATGAGCAAGAGGAACAGGGACGAAGCCAGGCTGGGTGTGAACACAAAGGCAAGTGACCCGTGCACAGGGTACAAAAAGTGCCGCGCGTCGCCTCCTCCACTGCCACTGCTGCTGCTGCCGGTGCTGCTGCTGCCGCCACTGCTGCTATTGTTGAGCCGCATTTGCTGGGCCCATTCTTTCGACCTTCGATCGAGCAACACGGTACTGGAAAAGAGCTCGTTCTTGGTGGCGGGGCGCAGGGGACGCGCAGTCACAGGGACTAGAATAGAATATTCCCCGGTGAGGTCGCGCAGCACGATGGCGTGAGGGATGCCCCGGCACAGTGCCTGGACGGCGGTAGGAGGGCTAGGAACATACACCAGGCCCTTGTGCTCGACCTAGAGAGAACCAGCAAGCAAGTTAAGACAGAGCGAGGGAATGAAGTTCAGCCGGGTTACTTGAAGAAGAAGAACAAGCAAGCGCAGTCGGTAGACGAGAAAGGGAGAAATGCATTCGCGGCAATTCGTTAGAGTTTAAGGGTAAATAAATACTATTGCGGCGATGACTACAGTAGTACTACTAATATTCGCGCACCGACTCGAGCTTGACGCCATGACCACCACTGCTGCTATCGTCTGGCAACACATTGAACCGCAGGTCCAATCGAGGGAACTCCACCAACGCCAGCGCGTGCAAAGGCTCCGACGAGTGGGGAGGCGGCGGGGGCGCGCCAGCGACGGCCGTTTGGGTGCTAGACACTCCTCCTACACCCGGCGGCGGCGGAGGTGGCGGGGCTGACGAGTCGCCACCAGCAGCAGCCGCAGAAGGTCGAGGCGGCGGCGGCGGTGCAGTACTTGTGGCTGCACTGTTGGGCACCGCTGCGGAGGCATCCGTCCACACCAGGACGTGGCTCAAATCGTCCAAGCGCGCTAGGAACGACACCAAGAGGCGTCGAAGCGGCATGGTCTCAGAGGCTTCGCAGTAGAGCAAGTTCACCAAGGTTTGCACCGGATGCGAAGGGTCAGGGGCCGCAAACGCCCCGGTTAAGCCCTTGTGCTGCACGTGATCCGGATGCGGCGCGAAGCCTTCGTCATTACTGCTACTGCTGCTGCCACTCTTGTTGCCACTGCTTGATTTCACGAGCGAGTCCCGGTTTCGGTTGTTGTTCGGCGCATTGCGCAAGAGTGGCACGCGCGTGATCACGGCGCTCGCTTCACTGGTACCCCAGCCGGCGAGATCTGGGTCGCCCGTGGGCGCTAGATGCACCTGACGAAATGATAAAAACAACGATACCGAAAGCGAAAGCACGGTTGTTGTGCAGAAGTACACTTTAAACAAAGCAAGTGTCTTGAAAAAAAATAGAAGTTCGTGGAGTGGATTTATAAACAGGTTCGCGCTGCATTATTAGCTCGTCCTATCATCAATCACCTCGATGCGGTACAGAGGGCGGCTCGGGTCATCTACAAGAGGGTAGCCCACGAGGTTCCCGTCGCGGTCGCGCTGCCAAAACGCGTATCGCTCCAGGAGGGCCGAGGGCAGCAGACCCGCCAACAATTTCGGGGGCACAAAAGTCTCCAAGCCCAGAGCACTGGTCAAGTAGCGGGTGATCACTAGCGATCGACCGTTGAACGCTTCGGTGCGCGGGTCGCCCGCTTGGAACATGGGCGTAGTGGAATGGGGCGCGGGGGCACCCGGGAGAGTGCCGTCCAAACAAAAGGTCGCGTCGGAAGAGTACACCAACTGCCGGTAGAAGCGGCGGCCGTATTCCACGACATTATATACGTGCACCACTTGGGGGTCTCGGAACACGATCACTTCCTTCAAAGTGGCACCGCCTTCCTGGTCCTGGTAGGCAGAACCTCCGGCGGCGGTGGCGCTCCCCGGCCGGTGGCTTACATGTGCCACCAGCACCGCCCAATGCGGCGCCGAGCCTTTCCGAGCCCCGGACGCCAGCTGAGGTGGACCCACCAGTTCAAAAAAGGGCACTTCGTGGAAAAACAAACGGCGCACGGGCTCGAAAGCCTTGGCAATCCACTGCAGCGCTTCGGGCATCCCAGAGGGCGCATACCTGCATAGATCGGAAGGGAAAGGAGAATTGTGGCGCAGAATGGCAGAAAGGGTGGCATGAAACAACAAAATGATGCCGTAGAAAGGGAAAATAAATCGAGCGCAGCAACAACGTCTCTCGGAAGGACAAAGAGAGCACAGAGCTCTTGGAACACGTTTTGTTTACCGAAAGTTCCCCGCGGGGTGTTTCGGCAGCGGCGGCAAGCCTCTCGCGCGGTCTGGGGCCCACCACAGGACGTCGTGCCGCCTCCCTACCAGGCGCCACCAGCTGCGCTCCGAAGTGTGCCGCACTTCCGCACACTGCACGCTGCTTTGGCCATGGTGGTTGTTGGAGATCTTGCCAAACACGCTCTGAAACTCGGGCTGCGACTGCACGTCCATCCCCAGTTGCACCTGCAGCAATAGAAGGAGAAGATGAAGACGCGAAAGAAGTTCAAGAGAGCGCACGACTTCTAGGAAGCTTTGAGAGATTCGAAAAGAGATACGAAGTGCTGTGCAGTGTGTCAGTAAACAACGCACTCTTCAAGCAGTGCAGAAATCCAAAAACACTGCGTGTACCATGCGGTGCTTTTTCATGGTGAACTCCCCGAGCTGCACGTTGATCTCGGTGCCTACGCCCATGGTGGTCACCCGCCGCAGCCATGCTTCAAAACTCTCCCCTGTAGACGCCGCGGCGGCGGCCGCCATGGCATCCCCCCTGGCTTCGGCCCTCGCCAGGCTGGAGCCAGCCATGCTCGAAGTCTCGGTGGCTGCTTCTTCCGCCTCTTTCGTCTCAGTGTCCGGCACAAATCGACCATAGCAATTGTGCGCCGTCAGAGAGCGCCAGTCCCTTCCACTGTCGGCGAGCGAATCCGCCCCGCTCCGTGCTACCAGGCCTCGGTCAGGGCTCAAACCTTCGCCCGAGATAAGCTCTGCTAAGCCCTTGCCAGAGCCCATCAAAGTCACTACTTTCACAATGTTTTCCATGATTTCGCTGCATTCCGGGGGGTGGGCGCTGAGCCACTTCAAACTCACGTGGCGGAACTTCTGGAACAAGTCGAAGATTTCCGTCTCGGGAATGCCCAGACCAGTGTCCTCAAACGCGCCCGTTTTGTCGCCGCTCCTGCCGGGAAGTGGTGGCTTGGTGCCTCCTCCCGAAGATGACGAGGCTGCCAGACCAGCAGAGGAACCCTCGCTTCCTCCTCCAGCTACAGGGCCGTCTGTGAGCACGCCGGGGCCGCTGCTGCTGTGGAGGCCACTTGAAGTTGAAGTTGACGACGTGGCGTCGAGCTTGTAATGGTGGTGAATGTTGAGGAACACCTGCGCGACTTGGAGGGTATACACCGAGACCGCATCGAGGTCGCTGGCCAACAAGTTCTTGAACCTGTAGGCCAGGTGCGCGTAAATGGTGCAGGCAGGGCCCATGGCTTGATCCCGCAGCGCGAGCCGGAGCCGCCGCTCTAACATCGGGACGCACTGCTCGTTGACCTGAGAGACAGGGGGAGAAGCCGAAAAGATGCGACGAAAGAGTTAGAATTAGAGTGTATATAAAAATGAAAGACGCAAAGAAAAAGGAAGGTCAATCGCGATGAGAAACCACAAAAGGGTGTGGCCGCTCTTGAAGTTCTTGCAACATAAGATTACCCGCCGCCGGAGCATGCTCGCAGCTGCTTGAATGCGTGCGTAGGCTTCCGGCGGACAGTCCCGGCCCAGGTCCAGGCCCCGGACGTAGGAATCAGGGCCGGCGCCGAGGCGCGACGACGACGACGACGAGGCAGCGTGCTCGTGGTGCCACTGGGTATGGCGCTGGATGAAAAGCACGTAGCCTTCCAGGCGCACCATTAGGCGCACTACGTACAGAATGATGCTGCAACTCTGCGACCCATACCTGTAGAGCACAGCATAAAAGAAAGCAAAGGCAGGAAGAAAAGCAAAAAACAACAAGAAGAAAGGTGCACGTCAGCCCGGAGGAAAAACATGCGTAGAGGATAAAAGGGGGTGACGCTTGAAACATCCGCCCTCTTTCTTGGGTAGCTTCACGTACTGCAGTAAGCATTGTGTGTTCCTACGCTACACAGTAATGTGTGCGTTTCTCTCTCTTTTATAATTACCGGCCAGTATCCATTTCCACGGCGGTGTCCACCAATCGCTCAATCGACCCTAGCAGGGTATCGGGGGAGCGAATGAGCTCGTTCACCAGGAGGCCGAGCGGGGTTGAGAGGTGGTCGCGGGTCTTGGCTGGAATGGTGGTCGGTACAGGGTGGGGGGACCCAAACACCTGTTTTTTTTCAAGCGGGCGTGTATGAACGGTGGTGAGATGCGAGGTTAGAAGAGCATCAAGTGTTGATGACTCGGTGAGTTTTATCGCGAGGTGCTGCTCTTCACCAAGATAACAGAATTCACTGGGGTTTTCGTAGTCAAGCTCGTTGAAATGGCGCGTGTTGTGCTCTCATGGCAACATCATGGCAAAGATTTCGTAAGTCTTCGTACCTTAGGTGGGGAGAGCCAAGGGCCTGGCTCGAAAATCACCGAGTCAAACACGCTTTGCAAATCGATGGACGCCAAAGCGCGCACGCGGGACTCGTCGCAGAGGAGTTTGGCCACCAGAGGAATCCGTAAATACGGTACGGTCAAATACTGCACGAGCAACTCTACTTGCCGCGCGTTCAAGCGACCGTCGAAGTCTGATTATGAATGGAAATGTGAGGAAAGTAGAAGTACGCAGACAAAGAGGTGAGAGAAAGTGATTCCGAGAACAGATCATCGTGCATTCGACTGATTATATCATATTGCAAACGTCACAAGAATACAAGAGGCCAGAAAAAAAAAGAACATCAAACTTGAACCCATCACACCGCCCTGCCCCCTTATCAACTTCCTATGCACAATGCATTTGCTCCCTAATCTTGCGTGCATTTTCAATTACCTGGAAGGTAGCGCACGTGCAGCACGTCGTCCTCCGTGGCGATTCGTGTGCCACAGAGCACGGAAGGGTCGGCCCCAGAGGGGGGAGCGCGGGGTTTTTCCACGCCAAACCCGAGGGCGGACAGGAACCCCGTGCCCCACCCTTTCTTCTTGCTGGCGCCCGCAGCACTCGCCCCTGTTGCACTAGCACCGCTGCTGTCCTCCGCATCCAGACTTCCGTCCGTGCCAGGAACAGTCGCAGCAGCAGCGCCTTCAGCACCAGCCGCAGTGCCGTCACCGCCCTCAGCAGAATCGCTTCCTGCAGTCGTGGCGGCGCTGGAAGAAGAACCCGTACTTGAAGCCGGGCCATTGCCCGTATTTGCTGCAGCACCGGCAGCCTTGCCCTTTTCCCCCGACACCACAAAGGCGTTGCACTTCAGAGCCTTTTGGTCGAATCCGCTCACTTCAAAGACGGGCCCGTGCGCGTCCTTTGGGACAACCCGCCAGTGGAGCCTGGCTTTGGAAGGGTGCCAGGGCTTGAGCTCGGGCAAACTCGACGACGACGGGCACATCATGGCCTTGAATAGGTACACCACGTCCCGAAACGATGCCAACTCTGGCCACAAGTCAGTGAGCACTGGGTCCTCTCCGCTCAGGTAGTAAGGCAATCGCTCGGGTCGACGGTCGAAGCCCATCTAGAGGAATAACGATACACGTGCGGTGGTGTTTTGGTGGTTATGCAAAGTGAGAATTTGAGGAGACAAAAAGAGAGAAACCCCGAGTCCACAAAGGGAAGAAAATACGAGAGAGCACCGTTTGTTGCTTCATCAATACCTGCAAGCAGAGTTGAGTCAAGAAAGTTTGCTCATTTGGGCCGAGGGCCATGCTCTGTTCAAAGGCAAAGAGCACGTGGTCATCGCGAGTCGCCCGCCTTCGGGCCGTGAAGTAGTCGAGCAAGCGAGTGCGGGTGACCGCCTGCGAGGAGGGAAAGAGGGAATAGCTGAGGAAAAGGAGAGAGAGGACAAGGAAAGTCCTACAAATATGAAGGGCAAGCAGCAAACAAAAAGCATCTAGAGAAACACACGACTTCTC
>Ga0307979_1000937_pt1 | contig 20636 bp, 21 predicted proteins | sample OrgLakmetage1058_FD_201833 | JGI IMG/M metagenome (GOLD analysis project Ga0307979, IMG submission 201833) | Saline water microbial communities from Organic Lake, Antarctica - #1058 | ecosystem: Environmental > Aquatic > Non-marine Saline and Alkaline > Saline | place: Antarctica: Organic Lake...
AGCCCCCCATTGACTTCTTGTCAGCGCCGCGCTCCGTGTTTGCTCTACGGCCACTGTTCAGCGTCGCTGCCGCGCCGTGCAGATTGGCCTTTGCGCGCAGTTGACACGGGTGCATGGGCACATCGTCCACCGCCTTCGCCATCACCGCTGCAGTCGCCATCGCCGCCATCGCCGCTGCAGCCGCCTCCTCTACCGGATGAGTTGGTGGCTTTTCTTAGAAGTGGCAGTGGAGACAATAAAGTAGTGTACGTGAATTTAGGCGCTGCTTGGGCTTCACTTCCACACTCCACTCGTTTGCCCTTTGCCCGAGCGTTGCTTGCAGCTTGTGTGTCGATCGGCCGTCGTGTCTTGGTGCACCTTCCTCGTAAAAATTCGGCGCCTCGCGATCCAAACATTGAAGGTGCAACTAGTGAATCTATCTCCCAACATCAAGGGAGCCGAGAGAATTGCAGTGAGGACATTGGTGATGAAAATGACGTTGGGACATTGCTCGAAGATGCTTTTATAAAGGCAGAAGAAGAATTAGCGCAACGTTATGGCCGCCCAGAAGAAAGCGAGAGCATAAGTATTAGTGGAAGCAACAGCACTGCAGGAGTGGCAGACCAGCCGCAGCAAATTCTGATGTGGCGCCGTGGTCCGATCTCGCCCTCGCTGTTGTACACAGCCCATTGCTGCGGTGTCGTGCACCACGGAGGAAGGTATGAGTTAGGGAGTTGGAGCGATAAATGCTGCAGAAGTGAAGCGTTTGTGTGAATATATGTAAATTAATTCATTGGATCATCCAATCGAGCTTGTATGCCAATCTTAATTTTTTCTAACGTGCTTACAATTGTCTGGTCCATAAGCCTTCTTTTTTCCTCGCTTTCTCTCAATGTATGTTTGTCTATGTGCATGGGAACCCGCGGCAGTGGGAGTGTTCTCTCGGCAGCAACTTCAGGATTGCCTCAATTGCCTTTACCTTTTTTCTTTGACCAGCCCCTGTGGGCACGCCGCGTTTCTGCTCTCGGTCTCGATGGCTCTCCTGTCTTAAGCTGCAGTAGCAAAGATGACAATATCGAAGAGCGCAATCAGAGCAATTTGGTCGTTTCCCTCCAATCTCTCGTAGCGGTGGGAAGCAATCAGGACGAAATAGAAGTCGAAGAAGTTACACGTAGAAGAGATTTGGCTGAGGCAGAAGTAAACTTCACAACAGCTCTCACGGCAGCATTGGCACACTGCTTGTCACCACCAAGCCGCCTCCGAGCAGCGTGCTTTGGGAAACGCCTGCGCGATGAACTGTGGCCAGATGAAACGCCTTTGATGACAGCGAAGTCAACTGCTGCTACCACACCGAACGATGCTGCGACTTCCTCCATAGGCAATGCAGCAACGAGAGCGGCCGCAGGAACAAAAGAAGTGGCCACTAATGCAGCAGCATTGGAATCAGCAAAAGACCTGAGCTTGTTTGCCCTGGCAGCGACCCACGGGTTCTCGCGTGGAGTCGCCGTTGCTGTTGAGCATTTAGAGCACATTGAACAAAGTGAACAAATTTCAGAGCGTGCTGCCGCAACACTAAAAGCCGCTGAGAAAGCCGCTTATAGCCACGATGCGATTGGTGGTGTTGGCGGCAACGGTAGGGCTGAACAGAAGTATGATAACGACCAAGGCGAAGAAGAAGAGCACGACGAACTGGAGCTCCCGAATAAGCTCTGGGTTGAATCAATCAGCCACGAAGAAACAGCCTTCTTATACCGGGTATGCGTCATCAACCCTTTGACCGCTGTTGCTCATACATATATACATACATTCTTGCTCTGTACCATTCTATATGATTGCTCTTTAGCGCACTATCAATTCTTCCAACTCAATCCTCAAATTTACATTTAGCTTACACTCAGGAGATTTTCGTGGACGAAGAATATGACTGGCCGCCAGCAGCTACGCGAGCAGCTAAAGACACCACAGCTTCGACGTCTGCTTCCATCAGAGCTGCTTCCGCTCCTCCTAACGGAGCCACCCATGGGTTTGTGGCAAATTTCATGGCCAAGGTGCGGCAAGACGACGTGGTCTTAGACGTGGGTGCCAACACGGGCCTCTTCGCGATTTGGCTCTTGGAGCGAGCTCATGCGCACGCACTTGCCACAATTACTACTCCTGAGGCAGATGCTTCTGCAAGTGTGACGGCTGCAGCAGCGCAGGCGCCAGTAGATGCGCCGTTTCGTCTGGTGTGCATAGAGCCAGCTCCTTTGACAGCGGCAGCTTTGCGGCGCAACTTAAACCGATTTTCGCACCCAAACAGTACATGGGTGGTAGAGGCTGCTGTAGTTGGTCCTAGCACTTATCCTAGCAGTAATAGTACCAGCAGCAGCAGCAGCAGCTCGGGTAGTGTCGGTCATGGCAGTGCAAATACCATGGAGTTATGCTTCCTACCACATTTGCCAGGAAACTCTCATTTGGCTGCTTACGCAAGCGAGCGGGAGGGACAAGAGGTATGGAAGCGATAGAGTGTCTTTTTGACTGCTAATTTTCGCTGCATCTGTTGTTTATTCCCCATCTCACACCTCGCAAATCCTACAATCCTTTCCTCTCAGTCCTGTTCGCCCTTGATTCTTTGTTCTCTTCTCTTAGGCTGCAGTGCTAGGCCCAAGCCCCGTTAGCTCCGATCGCCTCGCCCTCGTGAAGCGTCTGTTTTCAGGTCGTCAGCGTGTGACCGTAAATACGCGCACTCTCAGCGACTTGGTTCGTGAGACTTTACATGTACCGCAGCTGAGTGGTTCAGAAAGCGGCTCTACAGAGAGCGGCAGCAGTAGTGCTGAAGTATACGAAAGAGGCCCTCGAATAGCCTTACTCAAGGTAGGAGCATATCTTGCTCAAACAAACGACACCTTGCCATTAAGTTTACCTCACACTTTCCACGAATTTCCCCATATTTTTATTTTCTTGGTAACGCGTCCACACACCCTCTTCATTGTCCATTCTTTCCTTTTGATGCCTCAGGTCGACGTGGAAGGTGCCGAGTTAGACGTCTTATCAAGCTTGTCAGCCCCAATGTGGCAGCTGGTCGATCGAGTAGTCGCAGAAGTGCACAACCAAGAACTTCTTCCTGTGGTAGCAGACCCGAGTGAGGCATGTGAACGCGACCAAGAAGGTGTTCTCGATGCTGCAGCAACCCAAGCTGATGATGTTCCGAGTGACAACACGAGTCACAAAGACGGCTGTATTGTCGGTGATAATGGGAGAAGTAGAGCGAGCGGTGCTGGTAGAACTGATGGTAGCACAGATGGTGATTACGATGGTAATGGGAGGCACAAATGGCGTTTGGGAGGCCGCGTCGCAGCTGTTGACTTCCTCTTGCGAAACTCCGCTGGCTTTGCCCATGTCGTTTGGGCTCGGCCAGGCTTGTGCCGCGATAACGATCAAAGCAACGGCAGCTCCTTCTCCGGCGTCGGTGCCCGAGAAGCGGAAGATGAAGAGACTTCCTCTGCGCTGAACAACTGGATGGTGTATGCGGCTCGTGAACCATTTGAGTAGCGCCTCGGGCACCTCAAGTAGAGACGAAAGTGGCCAAGAGGGTGCTGCGCCGTGATTGCGTATATCCGAAAGCCAGTGCTTCGGGATGAAGTGGGAATGCGCGTGCGTTGCGCAAAGTAGGAGTAGTTTATGCGCATGCGTTGATGTGTAAAGTATTCTTAAGACTTACTACCTAACTACCGGTGCATTTTTATCGCTTTGTCCCTGCTATGCGCCCGCGTCTTTGCTCGCCATTTTCTTAGTTCCTATTGCCCTTTGATATTTTATTATTTTTAAATTTTCCGTTTACGGAGTGCTTTAATCGTGAAGAAAATTTACGACTGATTTGAAATTTTAGAGTGCATCTTGATTCTCGATATCGAATTGACACTGGTATACATATGTATAGTTAGGGAATTAGGGCAGAAATCAGCCAGGGGCTTAATATGCAGTTGACGTAGAAGAAAAGTGCACAAAAGAGCGGCACACCAGGCGGGCTTGAGGTGGCGAAGCAAGTCTGGCGCTCGATGGAGAACAAGGCCGAGTTACTACTCGCGTCACTTGTCCTCGAATGCCATCGATGACTTTTCCCGCCATTCCATTTAACACCCCACAAGTCCTCTATCACGCAGCTTTGGCTGCAGCTTCTGGAGAATCACTGATGGCAGTGTCAGGAGTAAGGGCATCGATGTAGTCCTCAGGTAACGACGACGACGGCCACACGACGGCTTTCAATTGACGTGCAAAGGATGCGCACCGAAGGAGTTGAAAGCCTGCGAGAAAGAGCCAAATGGTGCTGATTCCTAAGTGAGCACGCAGCCAGGGCACTGCTAGGAGCGCCTATTCCCACATGGAGAAAGGCAAAGAAGAAGTAAGAAGAAGAAGTAAGAAGAAGAGAGGGGATGGTCAAGTACAAGTCAAAATGTTTGAAATTCTATATGCACCCTTCTACTAATAGTAAGCGTTGAAGAACTTCATTTCTGATGTCAGTTGATAGCAGTACCTGCGTAGCTACGATCGAGAGCACCCCAATGGCGGCGTAGTTTCGCACGAGCCACGTGACTTGGCGAGTGGCCAATAAGCATCCTTCCATGCCGACCACCTGGGGGTAAGTGTGTATGCAATCATAGACAGGAGCAAAATAAGACCATTTGCATTCAACGAACTAGAGAGAAAAGATAGCACAGGAATGCTGAAAGCATCGCCATACCACTAACACAATCATGCCACACTCTATCCTCGTACCGAAGGGTGCATGAGCATGCCTAAGGCGGCAAAGGGGGCTGCTTTCGCCATGAGAGCGGCGACCGCGGGGTCCGGAGTAAACCAAGTCGGCTTGAAAATGGGCACTGCCAGCGCAATCGAGGCCGCTACACCCGCCACCAGGCCGGTCATCTTGAGGATCCCCATCACCATGGCTTGCAGCGCAACTGGGTCGACTTCAGTGCCGCTTCGACCGTCTTTGCGAGGCCGGTAGCACTGCGGCAGGAACGCTTGCGCCGTAGCGCCAGTGACGTCACCCAGGGTGTAGCAAAAGCGGCTGAGGGAGTTGATGACCTATGAAAAGAGAAATACACGAAAGTTTATGGTGAGTTTATGGTGAGGCCGAAAGCGAAAGAGTAATGACAGCACATGTGAACACGGTGGCTCTGAAAAGAGATCACTATCTGTTGTACATCAAGTGCAAGGGAGAGAAAGGAAATTCGACACTCAAGGTAAAAGTAACGCCTGCTCCAACCTGGTGCGCTGCGCCGGCCGTGGGGCCTAAGATAACAGCAAGCGCCGTAGCCTGGTTGTAGACCACAATTTTGCAAATCAGCACCCCGACAAAAGCGCCAAACGCAAAGAAGCGCTTCAGCTCCGCTTTTGCGGGCCTCAGCAGCAGTTCGCGGGGCTTGAGCAAGCCGTTGCGCAGCAACGCCACAAAGAGTGCCCCTGCCCCAACGAACTGACAAGCCACGGTAGCCCACGCGGCTCCTGCTGCCCCAAGCCCGAGCTTGGAGACCAAGAAGAAGTCGCCGACCACGTTAACGGAAGCCGCCAATAAAGTTGCCCTCATGGGATTCTGCGCGTCTTTGCCACCGAGGCAAGCGGCTTGTGCTGACATCATCATAAGAGTGGCAGGAAACGACAGCGCGCGAATTTGCACGTAGCGCGTGCAGTGGTGCCACATGGCCGCTGACGTGGCGGTCGCGCCCTGGGTGAAGTGAGCGATGCAGGGTCCAATCGCAAAGTAAATGGCGAAGGCGAGGCAGGTGCCGATGGCGACAGACATCGTCTGAGACACGGCTACGCTCCGCTGAGCGCCGGCACGGTCGCCCATGGCTAAACTAGAGGAGACCGCGTTGGTAGTGCCCACGGATATGAAGATGCACATGGAGGCGAGCGCATCGCAAATTGCGCATGCAGGGCCGAGAGCTGCCAGTTGCAAGGACGATACACGCCCCACAAACCCGGTGTCGATCACGGTCAAAAGTGTAGGAGAGATGTAGATAGGTAAAGCGCCCAGTGTAAAAAGAAGCAAGGCTTTCATTGAAGGCGTAACGAATTCGGGAGGCGCACTGCTAGGCTCATCGAGGAGCGTCTGCGACTGGTTGGCGAGGGCGGTTACGTCGGCGGCAGCAACGTTTAAATTGGAAGACGAGCGCAGTGGTTTCAGTCTGAACTGCGGGAAGAAACGAAGTTTCGAAGAAACCGGAGTGATCGTTTCGAGGATGTCGTCATTGCTGCTTGGCAGGGTGCTCGCGTGCCGGCGAGTCTGAATGGAATCTGAGGCCACCGTTGAGCCAAGTGACAAACCAAGTCGCTCGAATGCTTGGGCATGAGCGATGACAAGCGAAATGATGAGCGGAGGCCGCCGCATGATGTCTGCTTCAGTTCGTTTTACGAACGTCTTGTTTTGGAAAGGGTCAAACAACAGTTCGAGTCAGCAGCGGTCCCAAATGGAGTACGAACGTGGTGAATGGTGAGGTGTGAAGAAGTGGAAGAAACCTTTTAAAACTTCTGCGCAAGAATCAAGAAACACAAGGCTTCTTCAAAAAGTGTCACAAGTTATGCCGGAGTTCGTGTTCTGTTGTTCTGCGGAAAACTGAAAACAGGACCACGTCCACGTCGCTCAAAATGCATACAGATCTGTACCACCACCTTCGCTTCGCAGCCATTTTGTGCCTGAAATATAGTTGCTTATTGTGAGAGATTCGCTTTGGGCGATTCAAAAGATGGATCTCGCCCATCCTCCTACGATTAAGCGGTACGCGGCCTATCAATTCCCGTAGAGTTAACCTGCCTATTCAATAGCCAAATTGATCATGAATGGCTTCCGATTGACAATATAATCTGGCATTTTGCTCGGGATACGCTACTAGGTTGTCAAATTAATGCGCAATCAAAATTGCAAACAACTGAAGAAAATGCTAACGTGCGAATCTCGTTAATTTTTCACTCAGGGTGCGAGCTTTTCAGCCCTCCTCGTCGCGCCGTTCGCTTTGGCTGGCACTAGCAGTCGCCGTGTATGCTGTCGTGTTGCCACAATGCTACCTGACCTCCGGCGACCCGCGCCGCACTGCGATTGCGCAACTCGAAGCCCTCGAAGCCGAAGCGCCTCCTGAGGCTAAGCCAGCGGGCGTGTGGGTCGGCGGTAAACTCGTCGCTGAATCCGAAGGCGAAGCAGATGGCGAAGAAGCAGAGGCACCAGTGGCAGCTGAGACCGCAGAAGCAGTGGACGAATTCGGCGGCATCGACGGCGATCTCCTTGTGAGGAAGAATGGCGCCGCGGAGGCTAAGGACACCAAAGAGGTGCGGGCTTGCATTCATTTTCGACATCTATTTCTGAGCGTACCAATCGTCCTCGGCTTCTTGCCAGTCTTCTTTCGTGCGTTCTTAAATTGCCCCTTGGCTCGTTTCATCGGAACGGGTGCCAACTTGACCATCATCATTTTCACTTCAAACATTTTTTTAGGATTGGCGTAAGGCGTTCGAGGGCGCGAAAGTCGAGACCGAAATCAAAGGCCAAGACGGGCGCTCCCTGCCGGCTTGGTGGCTGCCCTCCGCTGTAGCCTGCGCCGCCCTCTTCATGAGCCTCAGCGGCACCGCGCTCTTTTTCCTCTTGTGCCATTGGCTCGTGGGCTTCAAAGCTTGGGCGCTCTTTGCACCCGTGCACGAGGTGTGTCCCTATTTTTGGAAGATGGAGAGAAAAGACGCCCACCTAACGTCATTTTGTCACATGTTCGAAATTGCTCCCTCTTCACTCTTTCACATCGCTTTCCATTCTCCACCTCTTCTATTCATGCTTTCCCTTTGACTTCAGGTCACCGCCGGTACAGTGTTGCTGATCGAGCCCGTGAAGCACCGGGGTAAAGCCGCGCTCACCCCTGTAGTCGCCGACGCCCGGGGCCAGCTGGGGTGCAACTTCCAGCGCCAGCGCTACGACCTGTGCTTCTCCGCGGGCTCCTCCTCCAACAAGGAAGCGTTTGAGGCGTGTGTAGGGCGGGGCAAAGAAAACGGAGCCTTGGTGTTGGTGACTTGCCCGGTCAATCGTCCCGTGGGCCACTACACCACGCACCCGGGCTTGAACCCCACCACCACTGCACAGAGGCTTGAGGCCTACGGCCGCAACGTGGTAAGTGTTGGGTTGTTGCAAATGTTGGTGTGCGTTTGTTTGGTGGATTGGTGTGGGGTGCGTACTTGGAATGCATTACCACACAAGACCGATTACCGACACTGGAGTTTGTTTTCTACTTTTACCTCGTCCCATCCTCGCCTCGTTCCTTCCCATTTTGATTTCATGGTTTGAGTTTCTTACTTTTCGTTCCGTTCTCGTTGTCTCCTTCATGCAGGTGCGCATTCCGCAGCCGCAAATGGCCGACTTGCTCAAGCAGCAGCTGGTGTCTCCCCTGGCCATCTTTCAAATCTTTTGCGCCTTGCTGTGGATGCTCGACGAATACTGGCAGTACACCATTTTCACTTTGTTCAGCATCGTGGCCCTGGAGTCGACCACCTGCTTCCAGCGCATGAAAACCTTTTCCACCCTTGGGGGTATGGCCAACAAACCCATGCCGCTGCTCGTGTACCGGGACAAAAAGTGGAGCCAGGTGAATGCGTAAAACATACTTGTTGTTCGAAGTTTTAGTGAAAGATGTTTTTTGCATTATATTTTGGAAGGGTATGAGCAACTTGCTACTCCTCATTTGTACGTGCGATTAATTTTACACCCGTTCATAAACATTTGCCTCCACATATCTTCATGTATGTTACAGATGACCACCGAAGACCTCCTTCCCGGCGACCTCGTGTCTTTGTTGCGGCAGCGCCAAGTTCCCTCTCCAGCAGCAGCTCCCACTCCAGCAGCCGCTGCAGGAGCTGCCGGTGGCAACAGTGAAGGCGGCCGCGACAAGCGTGCCAAGGCCAATTTCTCGGATGGCCCTCTCGCCACTTCCTCTGGCAGTGCAAACGGAGGTGCTGTCGCCAATGCCGCTGCTGCCCGTAAACCGGCGATCACCATGGAGGTGGTGCCCTGTGACATGGTGCTCCTGTCGGGCAGCGCGGTGGTCAACGAAAGCTCGCTCACCGGCGAAAGCGTGCCCCAAATGAAGGACGCCCTCAAGGTACTGTACGATTATAATGTATTGGCGCATGCTTGCATGGTTTTTATTTTTTCTTGCGGAGGACCAGAGAAAGTTTTGAAGGCAGTCCTGAATGAGGTCATTAAGGTAGACAACTATCCCATAATTGCATGTTGCGGGAAGCCTTCTGACAGTTATCCCAGCAGTTGCTCGTCTTGCCTTCTTCTTACCTGTCATTATTTTTCTTGTGACAGTTCGAGGGCGATGGAGAGGCTGCTCTACGGGCCCTAGACATCGAAGGCCGGGACCGAGTCCACACCTTGTTCTCGGGCACCAACTTAGTGGCCTTGACTGCGCCCCCGATGCCCACTTCGCCCCAAGAAGCCTCAGCCCTGGAGCCTGCCTCAGGCGGCGGCACGGGCCCTGGACGGGTCAATGTGGTGGCGCCCGATGGGGGGTGCCTGTGCTACGTGCTGCGGACGGGGTTCAGCAGCAGCCAGGGGGAGCTGATGCAAATGATTGAGTTCAGCACGCAGCAGGTACGGTTGGGTGAATTTAGGTGGATTTGTGGGAGAACTACACTTACAGTGTTCGCATGTGCATGTGCTGAGCGTTTTTTTTTTTTTCCTCGCTTTTATGAGATCTACATCTCTCACTTTCCACTTGATTGTGATTTCATGCTTGCATTTTGAAATTTCTTCACAATACCATTTCATTAATATACATCCCCTTCTGTCGTCTTGGATGTGTGTTGTGTGAAATTGCTTTGATCAGGTATCCGCTGATTCCAAAGAGACGGGCCTGGCGTTGCTTGTGCTCTTGGCCTTTGCGCTGGCGTCCGCGGGCAACGTGTTGGTGAAAGGCTTGGAGAAGAAAGACCGCACCACTCACGAGCTCTTGCTCAAGTGCGTCATCATCATCACCTCGGTGGTGCCGAGGCAGCTGCCAGTGCAAATGGCCATGGCCGTCAACACTGCACTGATGTCCCTCATGAAGGTATGGAGTGTGCGGGTATATATGCACAAATACTCTGCAGCTCGTCTCCTATCTGCTGTTGTTGTGTGTAGCCACTCTTGTTCTTCCTCGTGTGATTATTTCCACTTATCCCGGCACAACTTATTATTTGTGGTTCTTCCATCATGCAGGGCGGCATCTTTTGCACCGAGCCGTACCGCGTTCCTTTTGCCGGGAAGATCAGCCACTGCTTGTTCGATAAGACGGGCACTCTCACGACCGACCAACTTGTGCCGGTAGGAAGAGCTTGACCAAGATGGTTGAATTGATAACATACTTGCACTCGCGTTTTTCTTCGTTTCCTTGTTTCTGCTGTGAATCTTGTCCTCAATGCTGCAGTCCCATCTTTAGGGCATTTTTCACTCATCTCCCATTCACCTCCTTTTTGAAAACCTTGATTGTGTGCGGCTTCCACTGTTGTGTACACCATAGGTTGGCGTAGTTTGCCACAGTTCTGCTGCCACCGGCTCTGGCGCAAGCATTCCCCCACCTCGGGTGCCGGTGCACGATGCTTCGCCCGAAGCCGCGCTAGTTCTGGCCGCGTGCCATGCTCTGGTGGAGCTGCCCGGCGACGGATCAACGGACAAATCCAGCGGCCTGCCCAAAGCCAGTTCGGTGATTGGCGACCCCATCGAACTGGCGGCCCTCAAAGGGGTGGAATGGCGCTATGATGCCTCCAAGCAAGAGTGCGTGCCGGGCAACTTTGAGGCCTTCGCCAAGGGCATCGCCAGCTTGAAGAACGAATTGGCCGCTCTGAAACCGGGAGACCTCCAGCGCGCGCGCTGCGAATCCCGGATCCGTGACCTGGAAACGCGGGAAGCGGCGGCGCAGAAGCGGGCTGCGGCCAACCCGATTGCCAAATGCGCTCTGAAGCAGCGGCACCACTTCAGCAGCGACTTGCAGCGCATGTCCGTGACTTGTAACGTGTTTGCGAAGGCGTCTAGTAACGCCCCTCAGGGGTATTGCCTCGTGAAAGGGTCGCCGGAAGCGCTAGCGCCGCTCCTGGCGAAAGGTGCCATGCCGTCGTGGTACTGGCCGAGCTACAACTCTTTGGCTGAGGAGGGCATGCGCGTGCTAGCCTTGGCGTACAAGAAAGTGGACAACAACAAAGATCAAGGACCAGGAGCAGCAGCTGAAGACGACGAAGATGAAGTTGACGGCGTGAGCGGCGAAAAGAGCCGGAGCTGGGTGGAGTCCAACTTGTCGTTCGCGGGGTTCATTGCGTTCACATGCAAGACTCGCTCCGACAGCCCGACGGTGGTGTCGGCGCTGCTGGAGTCCGGCCACCAGGTTGGTGCTTTTCTCGATGGTGTTGGTGTCGTTAGTTCTTGGGGTTGCTTGTGGTTAACTTCACAAGAATAAGTGTGGGCGGTGTGGCTTGTCATGGATTTGTTTCCTAATTCGATGCATACACCTTTTTGACCCCCCCCAGGTGGCGATGCTGACGGGTGACGCGCCGCTCACAGCTCTTAAAGTGGCCCAGGGGATTGGTCTTTGCACCAAGACTGCCGCGCCGCCTCTTACCTTGCGTCGCAAGCCAGGCACTGGTGGTGGACCGGGAGAGCCTCCTGCTGCGTTCGAGTGGGTGGGGATTCTGGCCCGGCACCAAGCGAGCGATGATGGTGATGACGTCAGCGGTGAAGGTGGCGAAGGATTGGGCAGTGGTGGGAAAGGCAGCGAGGCCGTGGTGCCGATTCCTTTGGCCGTGCCGGGCGTGCGAGCCTTGGCTCAAAAGCACGACCTCTGCGTGCTCGAGTCGATTCTAGATGAAGCCTCCGCTGCGTTCCATGCTTCCGCGGCGGGGCTAGCACACAAGGCTGCACTAGCAGCAAAAGCGCCGGCTTCAGATGACGCGAGCAAGGATGCGGAAGGCAGCAGCAGCAGCGGCAGCACTGGCAGTGGCCTGGCGGAGGTAGAGTCCGGCCCCTGTGCCGAGGGTGACGTGTTCAGCGAGGTGGACGCGATTCGGGTCTTTGCGCGCTGCTCGCCACACGGGAAAGCCAAGGTCATTCGAGCTCTGCAGCGCAACAACCCCGAAAACCACGTGCTTATGTGTGGCGACGGCGGCAACGACGTGGGAGCTCTCAAGCAAGCCGACGTGGGGCTGGCGCTGTTGTCGGGGTACGGCAATGCCAACACCACTGACCTGGACTCGTCTTCATCCTCTTCGTCGTCTGGTGGGCCGCCACAGCAGCTGCTCCAAGGCGGCAGTGGTGACAGCAGCATGACCCTTGTGGGTACATCCAGCGCCACCACGAATGCCACCACCAAGTCCGCCGAGAAGGCTTTGAACGACCAAGCTGCGGAATTGGCGAAACGCGGGGCCCAAGCAGCCAAGCTTCGGAAGACGCTGCTGGCCGAGAAGCAGAAAGAACTTTCCGCGAACATGCCGCAGCGCTTGCAAGAAGAAGTAGCCGCCATGAAGGTGAGATTTCTTGCTTACTTAACTTTACTGTTTGTACTCTGCTCTTTTGTGTTTTTCAAAAAGCTTGAGAAGAGAGTTCGCGCAGGAAATTTCACAGTTTCAATACTTCAGCTATGTTTATCAGCATTTGCGCGTCTCTATCATCCATATCCTTTGCTATCTTTTCATGCCCCTTCCATGTAGGCCCGCGGCGAAGGGGAAGGGGTCATGGCGCAAATGGCGGCGGTGAAGAACGTGACCATGCAAATCAAGCGCGAAATGGACTTGGAAGCTCAACGGCTCAATCGAGTCCACGGCAACGTGTTTGATGACTCCAACAGCGGCAAGGACAGCAGCGACCCCATGGCGGGCCTCGACGACACCTCCTTGCCGGTGGTGCGCCCGGGGGACGCCTCGGTCGCAGCTCCATTCACCAGCCGCACGCCTTCGGTGAGGAGCGTAGTGACGCTGATTCGCCAGGGGAGGTGCACCTTGCTGTCCGCTCTGCAACAGCAGCAAATCATGATGCTGGAGTGCATCATTTCCGCCTACGCCCTTTCGGCGCTCTCTCTGGAGGGTGCCCGGTCCTCGGAGCGGCAAATGATGGCCTCAGGGTGGCTCATCATGACCGCCAGCCTAGCGTTTTCCTACACTCAAGGAGTAGAAGAGATGCACCCGGTGCGCCCGCTTCGCAAGCTCTTTCACCCGGCCGTGTTTCTGTCGATGCTGGGGCAAGCGGCCATTCACGTGTTTTGCATGGCCTACGGCGTGAGCATGGCCAAGGAGGTGATGGGGCCCGATGAGCTGAAAGCAGTGCTAGACTTCCATAAAGCCGCGAGGGCAAAAGAACTGCCCGAACAACAGAACTCGGACGAAGACCCTTGGGCGGAGATGAAGGCCATGTGGATGACTCCCTTCAAGCCCAACTTGCTCAACACCGTGGTCTTTCTCGTGGAAACCTCCCAAATGATTGCGGTCCTGTTCGTGAACTACAAGGGTAGGCCCTGGATGAAAGGGGTGCTCGAGAACCACCCGCTGTTTCTGTCGGTGTTTCTGTGCGTGGCGGGCGTCGCGGGCTGTGCGTGGGGCATTCGACCAGAACTCAACGAGCTCATTCATTTGGAAGCGTTTCCTGATGACGAGTTCCGTTGGAAAGTGTTGGGTTTAGTGGGCCTGGCGATTGTGGGCACCTTCATTTGGGACCGCCTCATTTTGTGCCTCTTTGCGCCGGACATTTTCGCGGCCATGGTTTCCGAAGCCAAGAAAACCACCATGAAAGACTTGACCCCCATTTTGATGACCATGGCGAAGGTGGCGGGAGGATTCTTCGTGCTGGCCACTGGCAACGTCCTAGTGCTGGGGTTGATTGGTTGGTGGTGGTACAAAAACAAGCAGGCCAAAGAAAATGTATAAGAAGCGAGGAAGTCTTCGCATGCGCTTGATTTGAACGCAAGAATAAGTGGAAAGAGATGCAGCTACTCGCACCCAGCTGCCTTGCCTAACGAAATGGGCCCTAATTAATTGCGGCCATCGCGTCTTTTCTTGAATATCCTTGAATATTCGAAGGTGACCTGGGCGACTTGTTCGGAGGAAAGGCGCCAGTTGGAGCCTTAATTGGCCTTCTGGAGCGAATTCGCTAGCGCATTTGCAGCTCAAGTGCATTCTATATGTGCCTCTGTGACTGCTGTGTGCTTGTCTTTCTTTGTTTTTGGGAGAGTATTAACTAGACTAGACTAGACTGGGTGTTAGCTGGAAAAAAATCCCCCTTTTTAATCAAGAGACTTCCCGGGAAAGTGAATTATATAGTCGGATCGGTCTTTGGTCTAGCCTACCATTCTGCCATTCTCCTAATGCCTAATGCCTAATGCCGTCAAAGTTTCGCGGCTCTGATACTCAACTCGCTATTCGCAACGAAAAAAAATGTGCTTATCTGGGTCATAAATGTTGCATAGTTTTAGAAAAGCTATTGTAAAAAGCTACCGAAGCTCACAACCCCTGAAAAGCTAAGAAAATGAAGGACACGAAGCTATCAATGGACGAGGCTATTGGATGAATAAAAAAAAACTGGATTGCATCCTGTAGCTTCTGTGCACAGCTTGATCGTGCGAGTGTCTTTCTCCGCTCGTAGCTCTAGCTTCTTCACATAAGTATATTCACAACCCAAATCAATCCAATTATAATTCAGGACGTCTAGATTTTCAATAAAGCGGTATGTTATCCTTAAAGATCTAGCTAGGTTTGTCATTCCTATGATGAGGCCTTGTGATCTAATTTGCCTTCTTATTTGACCCGCTATCTATGCTCAATATACTTAGGCTCTTTACAGCTTCATTGAACTGCTTCCTGGCCAAGCTATTGCACCCAATCACTAGCATCTTTCAGACTAAATGTCTACGGGATGGCGAGGAAAGCTTTTAGTCATAGGCTTATTGAGCACTTCCTGCATTACGTTGGGTTTTGCTCCAGTACTTTCTGGTCGTCGATTTCCTTACGGTCTCCTTGCGACACAATCGAATGAGGCTGAAGCGGATGATGATGCACCACAAGACAAACCTTCTTCCTCGTGGCTTGCGGGCGCCTTAAACAAGGGCGTGTTTGGTTACGAGGGAGGAATCGGAGTCTGCGGGCAGGGCCAGAGCTCAGTCAACAACGCTAACAACGCCTACGCTGCTGCCGCTCGCGCTGCTGCCGCTCGCGCTGCTGCGAGAAGCTCCTTTAGGAGCAAAAGCCAAGCTACTGCAGAGACGGGATTGAAATTGGGGCCTGCAGCGTGCATGTCCTGTGCTAAGTAAGGAAGTAGGCAATCTAAAGATTGCTAGGCTGTTTTTGGGTTACCGAAGCCCCAATCTTTTCATGTTATCTTTGAATTGTCTCATTACTTTATTTCAATTATATATTCTCTAACTTTGTTTTAAAAAAAACATCAAGGTACGAAGACTGCAATTTCGTGAAGTTGGTATGTCCCAAGGGGCACACGTGGCGTGCCGTGCCCGGCTCACCGGTGTGCTTCGAATGCCCCGAGTGCCAACGCAGCTCCCTCGCCAGCAGGAGGCGTAGCGCTAGCCGCAGTGCCACCGCTCAGAATACATCCTCCTCCTCATCGTCTTCTTTATCATCTGGGAGCGCTCCGCGAAGTTGGACCGGCCAAAGGCGCCTCATTGGTGGGCTGCCACCGGAGTCGGTGCGCACGCTGGGTGAACTCAAGGCCACGGCCGGTTTACAGGGAGGCAAAGTCATCGCGGTGGACATAGCTGTGGGATGGCAGAGACGCTCTTTGAAAGATGGTACCACTCCTAGCCTAAAGAGCAACAGTGATGGCGACAGTAGCAGTAGTAGGAGCAGTAGTAGGAGCAGCAACAGCAGCAATATTGGAAGCGAGAACGAGAGCCATAATGAGGAGCACTGTTCTAATGGCGATGAAGTCGCAAGTAGTAGTAGTGCAGCCACCAGTGCTGCTCGTGATGCAATGGCCGCTGCCGCTGCGAAAGCTGCGCACTTGCAAGTTGACGCCACGCCCGTTCCGCTCGAGGCTGACGTGCTGTGGGAGTGCCAGGAAGGCCACCGGTGGACGGCAAGGGCGCGCAACGTGGCCAAAAACCGCTGGTGGTGCCCGCGCTGCGCCGCCCTCTTGCGGCACGACAAGAAAGGGCGCCTCACGCTGGCCGACATGCAAACCACTGCGTCCGCCAAAGGAGGGCGTTGCCTCTCCCCCGAATACCTGGGGTCTGCGGTGAAGCTTGAGTGGGAATGCTCTCAAGGGCACGTGTTTTGGCAGAGCCCCAACAAAGTGCGCAAGAAAGAGGGAGCGGCGTGGTGTAAGGAGTGCGCTCGTATCAGTAAAAAGAAGGCACAGGCATAGGTATAAGCGCACCATACCCCATGGCAAGACAGGAGGTCGAAGGTTTGAAGGCGCTTGGGTCTTTTATCTTAGAATGCGCATTTTTATTCCCTCCTTATTCCCCCAACAAAAAACTCGCCATGTTAATTCCCTCCAAATAAAATGGATTAAAATAATTACTGCAATAATAAGGCCACGCTTAAGTAAGAGCCATGCCTTTCCTCTTTCCTCTAGATAGATATACTACAAGAGGCAAGGTGCTTGCGTAGGTGCCGATATCCCGCCCTATATATATCAGGATAACTTTCAATAAAAATGGCACTAAGGTGCCCCCGCGAATTAAAATGGTGTGAATTTACTAGCAATTAATCAGCTATTCAGCTGGCAACTCCAAGCTGAACTTCCCAATTGCGATTGTGGGTGTTGGGAAGCTGCCAATTTGTGTAAAGACTTCGACCGCACGCGGGTTCAAGAGCACTTCTGGTTTCGGCAAAGCGCTCGCTTCTTCTTTGATGGCCAGCTTTCCCTGACCGCAACCGACTCTTGACGTGCGCGATCCATCAGGACCTAAGCAGCACACAGATAAAGAAAAAGGAAATTTAGTCAGTGTTGTCACATTGATAAACAACAAGCAACGAACAGCAACTTGGCGTGTCGATACAGCCACTGAAGGCACAGTACCTGACACAAAAGTCGTCCAGGTGATATCTGGTGGTGACTTTTCTCTCAAGGCATCCCGGCGGCGCTGCAACTTCACATATTCTCGTTTTGCTTGCACACGCTTGAGCCAGGTAGCGGGATCGCGCAGTTTCGCAAGGACGAGGTCGATGTCAATCTTCCAAATCAACCAGTAAAAGAAGCGCCTTTTTGCTAATTTCCATGTACCAGCGTCAGCCTTGATTTTAGCCATTTCAAGCTCTAATGCTTCACACTCCCTCTGCTGGGCAGCAACACTGGCCTCGTCCGTCCATAGTCGGGTGGAAAAGTACAGCCGGGTGTCGGCTTCGACGGTAACGTCTCGCCGTGCTGCGCCTGACTCGCATTCGACCCACCTACATGATTAGGATGGTGAGGAATATTCGTAAGAATGCAATGCCTGGAACACCGAAATATCAGCTGTAGAAGAGGAATGTGCGCACAATGAAAATAGAAGACAGTGTGAAAGACTATTGTGGTATAGAAATGTACACAAGGGAAAGTGGGCACTGGAGGTGTACATTACCCAATGAGTTGTTGGGCGGTTCCACGCTCAATATCGGAACGATTGTCTAAGCTTCTCATGCACCATCCACCGTCCGAAAACAACACTTCTTTTTGGCCCCGTTCTGAGACAAACTTCGAAGGTCCATTTACCACAGCTAAGCGGCGCATCTTCATGTTCTCTCCATTTGTTTTGTCCTCTGCTCCCAGGAGTATTTCGCTTGTAAAGTCAACATCAACTCCAACCAAGAGTCGACCACCAGAAGCACCCCAAGTGGCAGGCAACGACGTTGACTTCTCGCGCCCAACGTTCAACTTGAGCCGCCACCTTGAGTCCTGAAGTAAAGAGCATAAGGAGTAGGGCATGTTTTTATGCTATGGACATTATAGGCATGGATTTATGGGTGGCCTGGCAAAGTCGCTAGCTAGGATGCTGCGACAGTATCTATTGATGAAATGCGAAATAAATGACATTGATAACCTCGAAGCTAGCTACAGACGCGGACGGAGGAGTATACCCAGAAATGATTGGGAGCGCTGCCAAAAGTGCGCCTAATCTTACTAAAGCTATCATCCGACGGTGCTAATCATCATCACTGCTACAAATTGAACAAATTGAAAACGGTAGTGCCTATGCTTGTTCTAGCTGCCTGCTTATTTCTCACTAGTCTAGAAAACTGGCTCTACTGAAACAAGCTCTAGCTAGGACTACTCTTTAAGCAGATGCTGCAACCACTGATGCTTTTAGAAAGAGTATCTCGACCCTTGCTTCTGGCTTGCTAGAATCTAGCGTATGCTGCTGCTGCTGCTGCTGCTGCTGCAAATGCGAACAAGATAACCGATGACCGATGAATGACGGAGAGCGAGATCGTTTTTATGTTGATGTTTGTCGTGTTCGCGCTTGTTGCTTCTTGAAGATTTCTTGTCACCACCTCCTATCCTATACCACTCTCTGCTTATACTCAATACGCTCTCAAGCTCTCAAGCTCGGGCTACTCTAGCTAGCTAGACCTCAATAATGTCCTTTCTGCCCACGCTTTCCTTCGCAGTAGCTGCCTCGGGCTCTCGTGCTTTGTGTACTCCTACTCCAAGAAAGGTCACACTGCTTCATGCAGCGGCAGCACCGGCGGCTGACTACACATTGTTCGAGAGAGTTAATGGTACGACAGTACATCTGTAATAATTAGAGACCTTCATGAAGAGAGATAGCAATGAAAAGGTTCATTGATGACTAATAAGCCTGTATCTCCTCTTTCCTTGGACTCTAGTGTTTTCCTTCTTGAAGTTCCTGACGGCGGAAGGCAACTCGATCAGTCAAGCGCACTTTTGGCGTACGATGGGCAAAGGAATATTCTCTGGCCTCGACGAGCTAGCTGTCGTAGTGGTCTACCTTTTGACTGTGGAATTTGCAATCAAAGCTTTGTGGCGTGCATCTCACTGGCAGTGGTGGCGCGCACCTTTGCTAGCGTGGAATCGGGCTACTGGCATAAAAGCGCCTCCACAAACAGCAGCTATCGTGGAACCGAGTGCATCAGCTCTGGCAGCAGAGGATTCACTTGCTGAGAATACAAATAATGGAGCATTGGAATTTGACGAGGAATCATTTGCTGCTGCGTTGCTACAGCCTGCGCTCTTGTTAGGCTGGGTCATGCTTGCGCTGTGGGGTGCGGATGTTGTGTACTTGGCGTGTGTTACAGCGGGCCTAGCCAGTGGCGCCGGGCAAACACCGCGGGTGCTCAGCTATGTGGCCTACACTTACGTAGCAGGCGTAATACTCAGTGCTTTGAAGAATCGCTTCATTGAACGATTGTTGGAACAGCGCTCGTCCGAAGCTGCGCAAGCCGATTTGAGCCCAAGCGCTAGAGAATCACCTGCCGCCACCGCCAAACGCCTAGCCTTAGACATGTGGAGAAGAAGAACCAAGAGCCAAGAACAAGTGACGGCAGCGAACAAGTTCCTGCTGAAGCGTGGTTCGTCCATCTTGCTGTGGGTGGGGCTTGGTTTAGTATGCCTGGACGCCGTGTCCTTGAACGTCGGGGTGGCGGTTGGCTCGTTGTTGAGCTTCGCGGGCGTGGGTGGCTTGGCTCTAGGTTTGGCCACCAAAGATTTGGCCAGTAATTTAGTCGGTGGGTGCTTGGTGTTCGTCACGCAGCCGTTCGTGGAAGGCGACGTTATCATGTCGGAAAAGCTGCCTCCTTCGAAAGTAGCCCACATTGGATGGTACCAAACGGTAGTAGTGGGCGACAGCGATGAACAGGTAGTAAAAGCACATTGTGAAGCCTTGTTAATGTTTGTTTGTACCTGCTGCTGCCGTCAATCATGATGGCTGTTGTGTCTCTCAATGGTCAAACTACTTGCATGCATGCTCCATTTTCACTTCCTTGTGTCAATCTGGCGATGTTTCACGATACATTTCCAGGTGAGTACTATACCCAATGCCAAGTTTGTCTCCAACACCATAAGCAATTTGAGCCGGCGCAGCCACAACGCTTTTCGAGAAACCCTGTACCTCAACTACGACGCTGTGCCTAAGATGGAAACCATCGTAGACGACATTCGTGAAGCTCTGAGTGAACTGCCAGGCGTTGAGAGAAACACTCGCCTGTTCTTTGTGTACGCCAAGAGCTTCGGAGAGTTTGGAGTGGAAATTGAAGTGGCCGTGCATTTCAAGGGTAACAACCCGATTGGGTTTCGGAAGCGCAGGCAAGCAGCCTTGGTGGCCATAGCGGATGTGGTTCAAGGCCACGGCGCTAGCTTCGCAATCAGAAGAAAATTATGATTATGATGGAAGGGCCCTATTATTTGTTGTATATATATATCTGTCCAATGTCGGTACTGCGATAATGCGATGTACTAAATCAAAACCACAAAACAAAAGAAAGTCCCGAATGCGAAATGCAAATGAGAGGGCGCTCTATTGGCATGGGCAGTCAGCTAATAAGGACAAACAATAAGAGTAAGCCAACAAATCGAACTCGGAAGTAATTGCTTTGCTTGTTTATTGCATTTCCAATTGGCCCTTTGTCTAGTCTAGTCTAGTTAATACTCTCCCAAAAACAAAGAAAGACAAGCACACAGCAGTCACAGAGGCACATATAGAATGCACTTGAGCTGCAAATGCGCTAGCGAA
>Ga0307979_1000938_pt1 | contig 20636 bp, 22 predicted proteins | sample OrgLakmetage1058_FD_201833 | JGI IMG/M metagenome (GOLD analysis project Ga0307979, IMG submission 201833) | Saline water microbial communities from Organic Lake, Antarctica - #1058 | ecosystem: Environmental > Aquatic > Non-marine Saline and Alkaline > Saline | place: Antarctica: Organic Lake...
TTTTTTTTTTTTTTTTTTTTTTTAAACCTTCTGACACTTCTAGCACTTCCCCTTCTAACAATCGCCTCCAATGTAGCCCCACTTCGAAGGATGCGGCATATGCCATTGCGCATCGCGCCACCCTCTACTTCACTTCCATTCAAACTTCCTTCACGCTCTCTCACGACATCCATTTCAAGGTATCGAGAATCGACAACGGTATCGACGTATCGACATAAAAAACACTTCGTTGATCGTGGCGCGGCGCACCCGCGCCGCTGCAGTCAGAGACTAGAATAGAATGCAACAAGCTGAACGAAAACGAAACAACAACAACACCGCAACACCGCCCCGCCCGCCCTCTCGAAGTCGTCTAAAATTGTGTAGCTACTCAGGTAACCATGGCTGCGCAGCTGATGCATCCGCGTAATGAGCTTACATCTGAAGCGAAAATAGGGCTTCTTGAGTAATTATTTTAATTTTCTCAAAGGATTGTCGACTGTTTGCACTCTGATGCAACCTCGGTGTGTACAGGAAATAAAATGGGCGGCCACGGCGAATTTCACGCTCCTAAGCAGGCGACTCAGGAAGAGATGGCAGCGGCGAAGCTGGACATCGCGTATCGCGATAGCTGTGCCGCGCTTTTAATTCCACTCAACCAGTGCGTCTTATATTGCTATTTATTGAGCCCTGTGTTTTACTTCTCTGTATTTGAGTAGCCTGCGCTGCTGCACTTTCCGATTGACTTTGGATGCGATTTTCAGGTGCCGTTACGAACAAATGTACAAGAAGACTGCGTGCATGCACGAAAAACATGAATACGAAAAGTGCCAATACTTCGAGTGAGTACTAGCTTAAAATATCAGTAATGCCCATTTTTCTAGCGGGCTATGCTCCTCTGTGCTAATCTAGACTCTTAAATGCACGTGTTGTCCGACAGATTCTTGCAACGCGTGGAAACACTCAAGAGCAGGAAGTAGACATGACCCTTTGACGCCTGAGGAGTGTCGGGTGGCTGAACAGAGCTGGGGATTTGCAGGGCATGCTTCGCAGATTGCCTGTCTGCGGGTTCCCTGTACCTTTCCACTTTCCACACGCTAAATTGGGATGACTAAGCGCTTGATTTGATACCCTTGAACCCCAAATGGCGTCGCTGATTAGTGCTGTTCGTTCCATGCTGCCTTTGAGTTCCTACATTGGTATATGTTTGACTTTGATGCTAGGCTAATCTTAATCTTGCGAGGCCTAGGCATTAGTTCACGCAAAAAAACGAATATACCTTGGTGATTTGGTTTAGCCGGTTAGCCCAGATAGCCGACAGGATGGGGTACTTGCCGAGACCATTGTTATTATAACATGGGGTTGGAACGGTTGGATTTTCGGCTTCAAGGGGGGAAATCTGCATTGATAAAATGCGTTATAGTGCCGATTTATAGTAGTGCGCTGCTCGCTATATAAAATTTAAGTAACTGCTGACTGCACTCAGAAAGAAGCAGAATAATTACACGGCCAATCACAAAAAATGAGGCGTTTAGCAGCATCAATAACAGATAAATCGGCCTAAGAAGAATTACTCCACGGGATAGTAGTTTCCGCTTGACTGCCGACCAATAAACCCCAAGGACTTCCGCTTCATTCCTTTCTCCGTACGATCACCATTAAAAAATCACTCTCAAGTTCTTCACACTTCGCCGCCAGAGATGCACATGACAAGCCAGTCAAACCCTTCGAACAAGCCGTTGCCCTTCAGCGCGCACGTTTCTTGAATCGACCACTGCCGGTTTCGAATTTCCGTGAGCCGCAAAGCTTCACTCACGTCTTTGGCACTCAAGGACCCCGGTTGGTCCTGTTTGTTCGCGAATACCAACAAAATCGCGTCTTTGAGCTCTTCTTCTTCCAGCATCGCCTGCAGCTCTTGCTGCGCCACGTTGAGCCGCTCTTTGTCGGCGCTGTCCACTACGAAAATGATGGCGTCTGTGTTGGGGTAGTAACACCGCCAGTAAGGTCGTATCGAAGTTTGCCCGCCGAGATCCCACACCTGAAGGCACGGTGTAAACGGTGGTTGAATCAATTGTCAAGAAAGGTTCGAAGAAAGAGGGGAATAGAAGTGTAATTGCAACACCCCCTCCGCTGGAAAGTCTAGCAGCAGCAGTCGTTACTACAGCCACCTCTACTGCCGCTCGTCAACTAGGATAGATTTGCAGTGACCCGCTCTCCGCTATATTTTCACCCAAAAGATTCTTTCACACGCACCTGAAACTTTATATTTTTGTATGCTAACGTTTCGACATTAAATCCAATTGTTGGAATTGTTTGAATGTCTTCATCCGATTCATTCTGAGCAAAGAGAGCAAACGTGAGAGCGTGTGTAAAGTGAGGGCGCGCGAGAGAACGACGATGTCCATTTACACCATTGTTACCTGAAGCTTATACAAGATGGTAGTCTTCCCAGCGTTATCGAGACCGAGGATGAGAATTCGAACCTGTTAGCATAAGCACTATCGTAAGCCTCTGCTTCGTACAAGCGTTAGGCCTGAGATAATGCTTTATATTTGCAGACGGCAGCAGAAGTCTAGTACAGATGCAGCGGGTGGCATAGCCTACGCAGTACACAACACGTGCAGGCGAATACCTCCTTGCTGCCAAACAATCTTTGGAAGACTTTCGAGAAGAAGATGCCCATTCGAGTCTATGTCTGCGGGGCAGCACTCTTTGAACACGATGTCGACCCGAGCCACCTTCGCAACGATGCCCAAAACTCTTCCACGAAACATAACATAAATTTTCCCGCAAATACGGGTTTGGCCATCCCAGTTTATAACCGAAGTGGTCAAACTGCGCTACGAAACGGTGTGCATAGTTCACTCCTTGACGGCAATAAGGAAATAAGGATGATATAGACATATAGAGCAGAATAAAACTCTAATAGTGTCCTAGGTTTGAAAAGATACATTCAGTGCCCGATCCATTGCACACACGGCGTGGCGTTTCTGGGCTGCGCAGGCCCGCTAGGACCAGGTCGTGGAAAAACTTTAGGAAAGCGTTAACTCACGATAGGGCAGCCTGCAACAACCCACCAGCCGGTGAATTAAACTTGCCTACTCGAGCAACATGGAGATCAAACTTATGGACGGCACGGCAGTGCGGCCACCGCAGCAGGTCAAGGCAATGCAGATCCTCCGAGAACAAAAGCTCGGGCTGGAGCAATCTCGTCGGATTGCTCAGGAAACCGACACTGTCGCGCTAAACGAAGAGAGGCGCGCGAAAGGGCTCGAAGAAGAGTTGCTTGCGGCTCGCAACACTCTAGCTGCTAGCATGCGGCGCTTTGGTGGAGCTGAGTCGGGCCTGGGCCTCAAAACAGCACCGCCCGACGAGCAAAAGGCGCTGCAAGCGATGGCGGCTCGGGCAACTACCGCCGAAGACGAGTGTTTCGCGCAACAACAGCGGGCGGCGCACGCGCGGGCCACCAATTTAGCAGCAGTGCGAGCCATGGAGATGCGGGAGCGGCTCGAAGTGAAGAACGCGGAGGTCGCGCGGGCTTACGAGCAGCGCGTAAAGCAAGAAGCATTGGCTCGCCAAGGACGCGCCAAGAAAGTGAACCAACAAGAAATGGCCGCGGCCGCAGCGCTGACGAAGAACCACACCAAGCGTGTCGAAGCTTACGAAGCATCAGTGAGCGCGACCATGCAGCTCCGCGACCAGCAGGAAACAGCAGCGCGCGAGCACCACGTAGGTGCCGTGAAGCGCATGATGAAGACCACCTCCACTACAGTGGAGGCCTTGAAGCTCCTCAACGACAAGCGCCGAGAAGACCACGCGAACAAAGTGGAGAGCGTGCTGAGCTTGAAAGCCAACACCGACGCAGCTTTCGCGAAGATGAAAGCCGCCAATGCCCGAGCGGCGCGGCGTGCTGCGGCCAAGGCAGCGGCGGAAGCGCAGGAATTCGCCGACCTGACCGCGAAAGGAGAAAACCCTTACAAAGTGTTCCGAGAGCGCGACGTGGCGACGGTGGCGGCCAAAGCAGAAGCCAAAGCCAGGGCTGAGGTAGCGAAGAAGGAAGCAAATTTAGTCCGGCGCATCGTCAAAGGCGACGAAGACGGCCAAAAGAGGGACGCAATCGAAGCCCACCACAAACGCATGGAGCGAGAGTTTCGCGACGCGTTAGGGAAGTCCGTCACCGAAGCCCGCAACCGTGCTTACCTGATCAGCCGCACCACCGCGGGTGTAGACATGGTGGACCCGAGTGGGCGCGAAGTGCGCCCTTTCGACCCGAGCCAGGTGACCACCATCAAAGACCACTCCTTTGGCCTCGGGTTCAACCCCCGGAAAGGAGCGGAATTAAACGCCGACGTGATTCGGAAAGTGTCCAGCAAACACCCCGGCCTGGACCTCGGGGAATACCAACGGCTTTTGCCCAAACCTCCACCGCCCAGCCTCAGTGATGAGAATAATATCAGCGGCGGCGGCGGTGGTGGAGACGCCTCGCGCTTACAAGAGATGACGTCACCAATTCACGCAGCGGCCACACCCGCAGGTCTGGGCTTGTCGAGCAACGCTGGCAGCCTCGCGGCGGCTGCTTCAGGGCACGACGATGAAGCGGGTAACGGCGGCGCTGGGAGCAGAGGAGGAAGCCAGAGTGCGTCGACGCGTAACTTGCTTGCCAGCACCAAACCTCTGTCCAAATTTGAGCTCGAATGCCGCGCCAAAGCGCAGGAACGGCAGCGGCAAGCTTTGATTATCGGGACACCTCAATCGACCGCGGGCTACACTTTTGCAGGAAAAGCGGCGTTCTTACCCAAGCCTGCCAGCGTTGAATTTTTGGACTTTGAGCCGGGGCATGTGTACAAGCGCAAGTTTTCACTCACCAACACCTCCTTGACCTTCAACTCGTTCAAGCTGCTGGAGCTCCCGAACAACGTACGCGACTTCTTCGAGATTTCCTACGACAAGCCAGGCCGCATGTCTGCGGGCACTTCGTGCAGTGTGGAAGTGGTGTTTCGGCCTTCGGTGAACGGCGACATTCGCACTGCTTTGCCACTTTTGACCGAGACGGGCCCTACGGAGGTGCCGATTGTGTGCTGCACCAAAAAAGTCGTCCCTTCGGTGGCGTCGGACCATGTTGCTTTTGGCACTGTGACCATGGGCGAGTTGAAGACACTGAGCCTGGTGATTCGCAACGGTGGCGCCCTAACTACGTCCTTTGAGCTTATTGATCCCGAGACCGGTGCTCTGGTCGGAGATCAAGCCCCGAAGTCTCTGCCTGAGAATGAGCAGGACCCAGATCCGGCGCGCGCTGTCACACCAGGTGGATCTCTAGCGTCTCCCTCGCTCGAGTCACCGCCAGGATCGCCCCCAAAGGACGCTGACGCAGCTGCACTTGACGCAGATGGCAACGGCAGCGGCAACGGCGATGACGGCGAGCTCACATTGGATGCGTCACAAGAAGGCGTTACCGTACTTGAATTGGGCGGCGGGCAAGAATATGGAGATGGTGAGTGCAATTATTGTAGCAAGCAAGGATCTTAGAAAATATAACAGCAGTGGCGCTATCATCTGTATTTCATGGTCATTTCCCAATACAGTTCACAGTCCTTAATGTAGTAATAGTCTTTCAATCCTCTTATCCGCCACAACAGGTGATGGGGTGTCTATCGTTGCGGATCCAGCGGCTGCGCTGCAATCATCGCCGTACCAAAGCCCTGAAGCTATGGCCGCGGCAGCAGCGCAGGCAGAACAGGCTGAAATCGAAACATCTCTACTGGAAGCAGTCGAAAAAGTTAAGATGGCAGCTCTCTCGCACCCTCCAGGAAGTTCGGGGACTTTGCAATTTGCGTCTCGCGGCACCGTAGGCGCCTACGCAGAGACCCACCACGCCATTCATTTCGAGCCTCTTGAAGCGGGCTACTTCCTGAAGCGCTTAGCGATTCGGTTCACGGGCACGTCGGAGATAGTGGAAGTGGAAATCAGTGGCACTGCCGAGCTTTGCCCGGTGTATGTGCGAGACCCCGTGCTGGACTTGAACACGGTGATCGAAGGCAAACTCTACCGCAAAGCCCTAGTCCTCATCAACCGCGGCAAGATCGCCTACAAGGTCGAGGCGCATGTGCCTCCTGAGCTTCGGGACTTCTTGGAGTTTTCACCCCACGATGGTTTCGTGCAGCCGGGCGTGAATCTTGAGCTCGGAATCAAGCTGCGCCCCAAGCCCGACCTCTTGGCGGCGTGCTCGGCCGTCGCGATTGCTACAGGCGGGCGCCACAGTGTGACACAAGTCGGCAATTTTGCTTCCCAAGTGTGTGACATGGTGTGCTTGCCACTGCAAGTGTCGGTCTCGAAGCAATCCTTGCCGGTGTTTTTCACGCTCCAGTGCCAGGTAACCCCGGGAAGCCTCACCTTAGACCCACCTCAGGGCTTGACCTTCGGCCCGTGCTACGTCACCGAGCGGCTCGTTCAACGGCTCAGACTCACCAACGATAGCCGCTTGCCGCAGAAGTTTGGGTTTGTGCACTTGCCCCCTAGCTTAGAAGTGCAGCCTGCAAGCGGATTTGGCGTGCTTCTGCCGATGGAGTCTCGGGCTGTGGATGTGATCTTCAAGCCCAGCGAAGTAGGGCCACCCGTGGATGTCAACACCCCTCCGCTCGCGCTGACCCTACGGACCAGCCTCGGCGCCACCTATCGCGTCCCGTGCAACGGTGTTGGTATAGCCCCTCCGCTGGACCTGAGCGCGACGGTGCTGCAATTAGCTCCCTGTGCCTTGGGAAGCTTCATCACAGCATCCTGCATGGTGGCCAACCCTAGTCGGACCCGCACCATCACCTTTCATTTCACCGTGCCGTGCCCGGAGCTCAGCCGGCTACACGTGAGCCCAGCGGTGGCTACCCTCCAACCGGGGGAAACCATCCGCGTTGAAGTGCGCTTCAACGCTCAAGCACCCCCACCCACCCGTGCCGAGCTCGAAGAGAAAGTGGCCGCCAAACGAGCAGCAAGGCTAGCAGCAGCGCAGGAAGCAGCAGCAGCAGCGGTGGCCGCGGCAGCGGCTGATGACGAAAGCAGCGTTGGCACGGCTGCATCTGCTGCTTCATCGAAGAAGGGCAAGAAGGGTGCTCCGGCGGCAAAGAAAGGCGACAAAGGAAACAAGAAGGGAGGCGCCAAGCCCGATCCAGCGGCTGAAGCTGCGGCTGAGGAAGCAAAGGCTGCCGCACAGGCCCAAGAGGAGGCAGAGGCAGCGGCTGCAGAGGCCAAAGAATTGTCGGTGATGTGCGTGGACGATTTGCCGGAACATGTGGGCATTGTCACACAAAGCGGCAGCGGTGGAGACGGCGACGACGAACCGTGGAGTGTGCATGCCAAGTTTCACATCCCGTGCTACGCCCGCATGACGCCTGTTGAGGGAAGCAGTGGCGGAGATAAAGGCATGAAACCGTTGCAATTGGGAAGCGCAACTGCAACAGGCATGGTCACTACCGGAGCTGCCCAGAGCTTCGTCGGCACGCAAGCACTCAATGGAGACATGGCCATGAGCGGCAGAGAAGGAAACGGCTTCATACTCAATGAATGCTCTCAGCCGCAGTTCTTAACAGTGGTGTCTACGGTGGTAACACAAGTGCTCGAGGGCGATGCTACTTCCCTGGACTTTGGTGAGTTGGCCGTGGGGCAAGTGAAGACGATCATGCTTCGCCTCACCAACCATGGGGATGCCCCGTTAAGCCTAGTGGCAAGCGGGTTGAATGGAGTGGGCTCTTTCTCTATTCGCAATGCTTTGCGCGTAATCCGTGGTGGTGGCGGCTACATCACAGCACAAGTGCAATTTGCGCCGGATGTCCAGGGGGTCCGCCAAGAGGAGCTGCTTTTGCATGACCCACAGCTAGGCGTGAGCCTGCGGGTGCCTGTCAGAGGAAAAGGGGTCTCGCCGCTGCTTGAAGTGCGCGACCCCCCAGAGGGTGTTTTAGACTGCGGCCATTGCCTGGAGGGCGACTCCATCAGCATGGCCGTGACGCTCCACAACGCTTCCCATTTCGCGCTTGGCTTTAAATTAGAGCCGTTGGATGCGCCGCCACCTAACTTCAACAACCGCCCTCCGTTCACCTTATCGCCTTCAGAAGCTACAGTTGCCCCAGGAGAAGACCTGAGCGTGAAGGCTACCTTTGCTCCGGACCTTGCGCGCGCCTGGCCCTATCACCAAGATCTGAAAGTGGCGGTGCCTTCCCAGGAGAAGGAGCCTCAGCTGAAACTTTCTGGCCATTGCCACGCGCGGCAGCTTTATGTGGCGTCAGTGGGTGCGAACAGCAGCGACGCTGCAAACCATGCCCTCGAATTGCGAGAAGACCCTTTATTATTGGCTCCCAGCGCGTTGCACAGGGTGCTTGACCCCAAAGCCTCCAGCGCTCTCTTTGGCGAGCGCCCGCCTGAGTTGCCGTGCATCAAATTGACCTTTCCCCGTGAAGTACCCAGCAGCAGCAGCAGCAGCAGCGGGATCAGTGACGCCGAGGAAGGAGCAAGTCCCAGTCCACTGAGCGTTGAAGTCGGGTGCTGCGTGCTCGAGCGTTACTTGGGCTCCAGCAGCGGTGGCAGCTACGCAGTGGAGTTTGACGCTTCCAACAAATACTTCGCGTGCAGTGATCCTGCTGGCAATGTAGCGCCTGGGGAACGCAAGGTAAGTTGCCGTCACTTGTACTATCTCTGAAAATAGGTTTACCTGTTTGTCCTACCTCGCCTTTACTCCTTGTATCTCTTTTTATCCAGGTGGTAAGCTTCACCTTCTCGCCACCTGTGGTGGTGGAAACCTACGGTTTGGACGTGGGTCAGTGGGCACGCACCACCGCCAAAATCAGCCTCACCGGTGGCTTCCATCACCCACATGCCGACCTCTCACCTGTGCAGGTGGTGCTCGAGGGATACATCCAGATTTAATTGAAAAAGGATGGCTTTGTGGGAGGCGATGCGATGGGACTTGATCTCCGTGTCATTCCAAGCTCCTAGTCGCCAGTCACTTGTTGAATAATTGATATATGTACAAAAGCCAGTAGAGGCACTGTTTTTGTGCATGGGGCATGATGTTGGTTATGAATCCTCAACGAGTAAGGGATCTGGCCGAATTCCATATTTCTCGTTCGTTGAGAAGCAGGCGGAAGATTTATATAGTCCCTAAAAACAAAATTTAGGGTTGAGAGCAATTGGCATCTAGCTAGGGAATACGGTATACAATCTTGCATCTTGCCAATTGCCACTCGACCACAATTTCAATTTCAGATTTCCTTTCGAAGGCCAGAAGGGGCTCTTTTTATACCTCTTTTATTCTACGAATTAGCATAATGCAATATCTGGAACTGCTTGCTATCTCCATGACCAAGGTGTGTGTGTGATCGAGACACATGTAAGTTAAAATAGATACAGGAGAGAGAAACAAGGATTTGCATTTGCGAAGTTCGCGCTCGCACGCTTGCACCTCTAGAAAACATGGGATAGAATCATACTAGACACGCGCAATTTTGACAAATTCGATAACTCAGTGCTATCCGGAGTTTCTCAGCTGTTGTCTTTGTAGTCATCGCCCATCTGCTCTTCCATTACTTGCAGGATCTCCACGGTCATCTCGTTCACCTCGTCGCCCTTGAGCGTGTCCCGCACAAACGCGCACTCCACTTTGAGCTGCACCATTTCCAACGCGCCGCGCAAGCAGCCGCACAACATGTTTGAGTAGACTAGGCCTGCCATCTCCGGCGGCAACTCTACGAATTCGGTCAAAGGGTTCTCGAAAAACACCAGGCTGAAGGAGTTGCGCTCACTGTTCCAGTTCATAACTTCAGCTGCTATCCCTAGGAACATTTTAAAAGCTACTTTCGCAATAACATCAGCAGTTTCTCTGTGCGACTGACATGCGGGGGTGCCTGACTTTGCAAGGAACTCGTCGATCAGCCGTACGCCAATGTTGTAGCCCATTTTTTCGAGCTGTTTATTCACCTCGGTAACGTCGTCATAGTCTTTGATCAGCTGCATTACCATGCTGCCATATGTGAGTGCAAAAAATTCCCCATTGACTTTAGGAGTTTTGGCCCAAGCCTGCTCTCCTGACCGCGCCGCAGCCTTCGAGGAGGCGCTGCTTGTTGTTGCCATGATACCTCGACACGAGCTCGACTGAACTACCTCATCAAATCATGGATCAAATCAACACAAGAAAGAGAAAGCAAAAAAATGAACAAGCTGTCAAGATCCTATCCCAACCCTGTGGCTACGGCTCCCTCAAAAGCCGAAATAAAAAAAGCAACGAAGCTACTAGTATAAGCTTACGTTTTAGCGTTTTAGCTTCCGATGGAGGAATACCTGCGACGCATAGATTTTACCACTGCTCAATTACTTGCAGCACATAATGCATATTTTACTTTACGCTAGGGTGCGGTGCTCGTCACGTTCATTTTGGATCTCTTCATTTTGAAACTATTTTCTTTCGAATTGTAATTATAGTGACACCCACCCACCTTCAGTATTCAGTACGCTCGCATTCACACTATAGCAAAAAGAAGGCTTGGTAATCACCTACCTCATAGAAATGCTGGCATTGCAGCACACCGCACTCATCATCTGTGGGATATGCTGCTCACTCGGTGCTATGATCAGTGGAGCCACGGTAGCTCGTCACCTGATTCAAACACGGCACCCGTCACTGAAAGCGTACACTATTCGAATTCTGCTGATGGTGCCGATTTACTCGCTTGAAGCTATCGGGGCCATTCTCTTTTACGAGTGGGCAATTGTGCTGACCGTGTTTCGCTCATGCTACGAGGCTTTTGCGCTGCTGGCATTTGTGCAGCTCATGCTGACCTACTTGAGTATGGGTTGCCCGAGCCAAGGCGACGGGACGCGAGGGGCCATTTGGGTGGCGCTCGACATGCGTGGAGACCCTCAAGTTGTACACCCTTTCCCGCTGTGCTGCTTGCCGCCTTGGCCTATGGGACCTGTCTTTCTACGGCGTTGCTTAGTGGGGGTATTTCAGTACACCGCGGTAATGCCATTCGTTACTATTTTCACAGGCCTCAGCACATGGTCTGGCGTTTATGGCGAAGGTGCCATCAATGACTGGTCGTCGTCTTACCCTTACTTAGCATTGGTGCAGAATGTCTCGCAGGGTTGGGCTCTCTATTGTTTAGTGCTATTCTATCAGGCTACGAAAGCACGATTGGCGTCGGTGGAGCCTCTCGCGAAGTTTCTAGCTATCAAAGTAGTAGTGTTCTTTACCTGGTGGCAAGATTTAGGGATTGCTGCTCTCGCTGATTGGGGTGCTATTCAAGTATGTACTTCATGTGCCGTGCCGTTGTTTTGCCTGGAGTTTACTCTGTACTAAGGATCTGTGAAACTATTTCAAATTCTATTTTTACCTCCGCAGCCATCGAAGAAGAAGAGGAGGCTCATTTTGTTTTGACGTGTTTCTGTATCCAACTGCATAGGCCAAAGATGTCAACGGCAACCCCGCCAGTGTCGACGAAGCCGCCAACTTGTTGTCCAACTTGATTGTGTGCATTGAAATGCTCATCATGGCTCAGGTCTTCGCCCTCGCCTTCCCACCGTCGGACTATGCTTCTTCCTCCGCCACTTTAAGTGACAAAAAGGGCGGCGCTGGCTCACGATACCTCCTTCAGCCTGCGCTCGGTGCTTCACTGCTCAATAACGTTTCTCTCGACGGCAGCATCAATCTTTCTACGTCATCGCATGGTGCTTCGCCGGCTGGAAACATTTTTAGTCCTAGCAGAGCACAACTACACCCCGCCACACATTACACTCCCTGGCTCGAAGCCAGCAACGACAACGACGAGGATGACTTCATGAGTGGTGGGATGCCTGACAGGCGAGCGAGCAGCGCATTGCATGGCGTTGCTCTGTCCGGGATAGCGTCGGATTTGGCGCGGAGTTTCGACTTTTGGGACGTGTTAAGAGACATGCGCACCATGGCTCAGATTGGGAAAGTACCGGGAGACTTGGGGTATATCGCAGAAGATGAAGAAGGTGCTGGAGATGGCAAAAATGGACCCAGACGAGCTTATGCGCCAGGCGATCCCTCAACTCCCAGCCCAACCTTCCTAGAAAGATTGCTAGGCCGCCGCCGAGCGCCACTGCAGCCCACTCGTGGAGCGACACCATCAGCACCGGTGTCTGCTGCCCCATACGCACCACCGAGCGCTGTAGATGTTGGACACAGAGAAGACTCTTTGCCGCATAGCAGCACAGAAGAGAGCGGCTCGAGGTGTGGAGCTGAAGGAGCAGGTACAGCCACAGCTCTTTATGTAGGTGCACCTCGAGAGCGAGCTGGATCAGGTCCCATGTTTGGGTGCGTAACGAGCGATGAGTGGGGCGAAGAGAGCATAAACTTCGAAGTCTAGGGGCCTTTGCCCTCGTGGGTTTACTCTAGCTACGCGCCTTGTATGAAATTGTTATGGGCATCTCAAAAGGCCCCTTCTTCTTCTCCTCTTCCCTAGCGCGATGGTTCTCCGGAGAATCCAAACTCTTGCTTGTGGGTTGTATATGGCCTTATATATGTCATCAATCCGATTTATTCTCCTGGTGCCAAATGCGAGTGAATGGCTGAATAGGGCGGGGCTACTAACTACTGATATCTACTATACTAATATCAGAACGAAGGGGCTGGTTCACCTGCGTATCGGGCATTTGTACATATACTAATCATGGGCCATTTGCATTCTCGAGGCTCTACTTAGCACCAGGGCATGCCACTGTGAGTTGGCTGGGTGGAGGCTTTGGCCTTTGCACAAAACCCCAAAACGCCGGCATGCAAACTCCAACCGCCCCTTTACTCTCTGTCGTCTTCCCACTTCTCCATATTTTTTTCTCTTATCTCTTTTCTCCTCTTCTTTTTTTCGTCTTTATTCCGCACTCATTTTCTTCTTCCTTCCATGTTTTTTTTTTGTTCTCTGCGCACTCTTTCAAGTGCCCCCAAATTCTCGCGCTTCCATTCCTTCACACTCCTTCTACGCCACGGCATCTTCTAATTCCTCGAGCCTTGAGCTCACCGCCTTCATTTCAAGGGTGATGTTTCCAAGGTGGGTCTCTACAACCTGAGACATGTGATTGGCCTGCGCCTCTTCTTCGGCGCGGTGCATCCCTTGATCCTGGGCCGCGATGGTGTTCCGGTTGGGGATCCACGACAAGTTCTGCTCTTGCATCATTTTGGACACAAAGGACTCAACCCCGTTGTATTCCGTTGGGTCCTAGAATTGTTCAACCATAAAAAAAATGTTCAAGAAGAAGATAGAAATGAACAAAGAGTGCGTTAGGGCAACTCAAGGTGCTTGTTGAAGTAAACCGACAAAACAACAGAGATATTGAGGAACAAAAACTTCTTCGTGAAGGGGTTTCTTGCTTCGTACCTTGCGGCCGAGGTAATGGAAGAAGTACACATATTTCCAGAGGCTATGCACTTCGTCTCGGTGCTGGTCAAAAGTGGGGCCGTTCCGTAGACTCAAATCGTCGTACAAAAAGCGCGTGTACCTGAGTGTGTAGTATCGAAAGCACACACGCATATGCACAAGGTCACAAATACGAAAAAAAAAACACCAGCAAAACAACAACATATGTAACGTCCATCTATCTTCTAATCCTTCACCAAGGGATATGCCATGAATACAACGCCAACCAAGCAGGAAAGAGCATAGCTTACCCGCAAATGTAGCACTCGTTGGCAAGAACGTCAATTCTCTTGGCATCTTCCTCGCGGAGCCTCGAGAAGGTGTCTACAATGAGACCAGTGATCACGTTGAAGAGCAAGATCCCCACCCACACGAAGAAAGTCATGTCGTAAGCGAGCCGGCCAATGAACTCCATGCCCTCGCGGTTGCTGATTGACGGAAGAACGAAAAGCAGAAGGGAAAGACCGCAGTTGGAAATAAGACAGGCAAAGAGTGAAAGGTTTGGTGAGAAAAAGCACAAAAGTCGTAACAGGCTGAAGCGCATGATCGATTCTTTTAGTCTTGCGACAGCTAGGTTTAGACTACACCAAGAGGGGAAGGAGTCTGCAGCAGTTTATTATATTCTAAATGATATAACATGTACAATTCTCCACGCATACTTATCTTGTACTGTCCTTCTCCCCTCCCTCAGTCACACTTTCATTTCGTACCTGGTGTTATCCACCACTTCGGCCATGTTCCCAATGGGGACTCCTGCATAGAAGATGAGCCAGAAGCACCCGACTGCGGAATGGCACCCGTGTTTTTCTTCGTCATCGGCGAGGGGGTCGTATTGGAACCAGTCTTCGAAGTAAGCCAAACCTAAATTGAAAGAAGACGACATAAGGAGGGTCAATTGTGGCAATGTTGCGAGTACCAAGGCATGGGTAGACGTAAAGAACCACGGCGCCACGACAGAAGCTACCCTTCACCCCTGTACCTACCGAACTGCGCGTAGACAATCACGGTGATGATGAAGGTGAAGAGCACCATGGAGAGCGCAGGCAGCGGGATCGTGATGGACTTCATGATGTCGTTCAAGACTGACGAGTTGTTGATGATGTCGAGCAAGAGAAGCGAAAAGAAGGGCGAATGAAAGAATCCCAGCACCGAACACGCCAACAAAAGCACGTGGTTCCGAAAGGACCTGTTTTCGTAGGACAAATAAGAAATGGATGAAAGGGTAGACCTAGAACAATATGTACGAGGCATGTGCCGTTCTACAGTGAACACATACGGATAGGAATGTGGGCACAGATGCACGACAAAACAAGCACGAAAAAAACTTACGATTTCGTGAGCACCACGTCGAATATAATCACGAATCTCCGAGCCAGCTGGTTGGTGGGGACCACAATGGCCCTGCGCAGCGAATGACTGAACCAGGGGACGCAAACCACCACCAACAAGGATGTGTACAGGGAGTAGTCGATCTTTTCGGGGTAATTGGCGGCGTGCATGGCAATGAAGAGAGTCACGGCAACAATTCCCAAGAGCCACCATCGGAAGGCTACACGAAACCGGTAGGGCTTGGGGGGCTGTGACGAGTGGGTGCACATGTAGATGATGGAAGCACGAGGGAGGGAAATCGACGTTAAGAAAGGAAGAAGAAAAATGCGGGGGAAGCGAGGGGGAAATGAGTAAACGGCTGTCGAATAGCTCGGTAGCTATCGAGAAGTCGGAAAAGAAAAGACTCAAGATGTGCAACGAAAAGACGCTTCTTCTCACCGGCGACGCGTATTCCGCATCTTTGATGACTTTGTCGGTTAAGTTCACCACCAGAGGCACTTCGGTGGTCGCCAAAAACGAAGCAATGGTGATGTAGCCGCACACATTCACGAAGCCCATCGCCAGAGTAATGAACAGGCTCACGTTGTAGTCGGGGTTGGGGTTGCCGTTGTAATACAAGTCAATGAGACCGTGGTACACCGATTTGTAGCCTCGGTCAGCGTGCTTCTTCCCGAAACTGGACATCATCACGTTCAAGTTCAAGAGGCACACTACTGCATAGGAGAGCCATTTTACCGAGGCAATGTTCCTGTCAAGAGAAGATGAGGAGAAAAGGAGCACAACAGGAAATGGAACGATGAAGACATGGTCGCGTGAGGTAAACGCAAAGATGCAGCATGCTTGCTTATGAGCCCCACAACTTTCATTGTATAATAAGAATTATTGCTCTCTTAACTTTCCAACCTTTAAAGAGAATAAAAAGAAATTATTTGAAGAAGATCACGCACCGGTACAGCAGCCAATAAATGCGACTTTTCACAGCAATGTTGTGCGTGCCGTCCATCTCGGTCACAAAGGCATCTTTGGCTTTGATCAGCCCTTTTACGCGCTTTTCTGCCGTCGACAAATTCACGTTTTGCAAAAACCGGTGCCGCGTTTCATCGCTCAAAAAGTCTCGTTCGACAGGCAAAGGAAACGACACCGCTTCGACTCGCCCCTGCCACATTACTTCCACCACCGCGACGTAGTCCAAGGCCACGCTGCCGCCGTTCGCCCTGCGCTGCTGCCGAATCACTTCTTTGGTCAGCAAATTGGCACATCTGAGGATATGTCATTTCCAAAAAGAGAAAGAAAAGTACACATGTGAATTAAAACACAAAACCAGGAGCATTACAGTTTGAGTAAGCTACAGCTTCAATCGAGTAATTGTTTTTTATCAAACACAGAAAAGAGGCCCTGCCATGGTCTTATCGTGATCTACAAGGTATTCGACCATCACTTATACACACGCATACCCGGGCATCGCCGACAATTCGGCGAGTACTCGCTGAAGCGAAACCACCCCCACCATCACTTCTGCCATGTGCGCTTCAGACGCTGCCTCCATCTCGTTGGTCTTGTTGCTGGCCGCACTGGAGGATGACGCTCGCGCTTTGGGCTTGGGCAAGAGCTCCCGGCTGAAATACAAGTGAATGAACTCAAACACCTGGCCATAGAGAGACACGGCATTTTAATCAGATGTACAACACGATGGTGAGAGGAGGAGAAGAAGTAACGAAGTGAATGGAATTCAAACCGCCAGAGAATCGAGAAAATACTCGATAAGCATGGCAAACCAAAAACTGTCTCCTAGCAGCATAGGTGTTCATTTCTACTCCTTCATCATTGCAGTATTTGCTTAAACTGGCGCAGCACCCTCTTGCCTGTTTATCGAAGACGTCAATCAGCTTTTCGTGGACAAATTTATCGTGCCTGGCCTCTAAGAGGGACGCGAGCACCAACATCGCCTTGGCCTTGGCTTGAATCCGCAGCAGCCAGCTGATGCGCTTGTCGAAAGTTACTTGCAGGACCTTGTCGAGAGAGTGCAAGTAGCTCGCGTCCTTGGCGATGAACGCTTGGTTCCCACTGCACGGGCCTTGGAGCAACTCTGCCACCACATTCATGTTCGACACTAACAGCTCCACCTCCAACTCCTCCATGCGCACCAGGCCATCTGCAGTTTCCGCCTAATGTAGTATAGAAATAATATCATAACCAAGAAATCAATCTAGAGAAGCAAGACAAGGCTTGAAGAGAGAAATGATACATGTTGGTATAGTCAAAGCAAATGTTATCATGAGTTACACATGATCTGCTAGTTTTCACATCTTCTTCGAGTAGTCACACTAAAAACTGTCTCATTACCTGAATCACGAAAGCCTTGAGCACCTCGGTCACGAGGTTGCAGTCGACTTTTCGAAGCGGTTGTTCCCGGAGGTAGTTCTGGAGGCCCGAGTTGTGGTCTTCGCACAGGAGTTGCAACAGTTCAAAGGTCTGAAGGCAGTCCGCGAAGCTGTGTCGTAGTGGACGGGCGTAATAAAAACAAACAGAAGAGAGAAAACGAGTCAGGGAAGAAAGAAACACACAGTGAGAAAGTATCCATTTGCTTGTACGTCATAATAGACACCAATATTCCGCAAGATGTTATATTTGACGTTGTGTCAATCCACAAAAACCCTGTGCCCTCACCCGTCCCGCTGGGATTCGCTCATGCTCGTGAACCCACGGCTCTCGGTCAAACGGCCGCGGCGCTCGAGCAAAATGCCCATGCTGTTCCCCAAGCGCGACTTCAGGTGGTTCAGAAACTTGGCGTCCTTGTCGTCATTCGTCAAGTACCTGAAAAAAAGAGATAATGTGAAGTAGGCGTACATAAATTGAGGTGTAAAAGGCGAACAGAAGACAGGGCGAGCCACTTTGACTATGATTCACACAAAGTAATGACTGCTAAAACGAATATCCATGTTAAGACAACAACTGCATGCATTTACTCATTTCAATCGCTTCCAGCTGTCCTTCTCCTTCTCCCTGTTTCCTTCTCTTCTCACCGGAGCACAGACGACTGCACGGTATAATTCCCGAAGCACAGCATTTCCTGCAGCAATTCAATGGCTGCATCCGCCGCATTTCCTTCCACGCCTGGAGCATGGCTGTTCACGCAGGCGACCGCAGCCACCGTCACTCCGTGCGCATCCAAGTTGGTTTGTTTGCTGCGGTAGTGCGCGAGCTGGAGCTCCGACAGAGCCTCGTTGATTTCGAGCCCGCTCTCGTCGCAGCGCGCGCGGAGGACGGTGCTTCGGAGCACGTTAAAGACCCGGATGATGCCCCGCTCGTCGCTGTCAAAGTTGTGCGACTTCAAGTAACGCACCTGCGAAGGTTATTGAAGTTTATGGATGAATAAAAGGTGAGGGGCGCAGTATAAAATAAGCGTTATGAACGGAGAGAGAGAGAAACTTTTTGAATTGACCAGATGGCGAGACTCAGGTCACGCACAAATTCTAAATTTAGAGCAGGCCACATTTACAAAGTTTCAAGAGCACACAAGTCAGTGTGCGGAGGGCATAACTATTGGACTATTTGTAGAGTACAAGCTCACCATGCGATCGACAAGGTCGCTCCAGGTGACACACACCCCATATGGCGTATACGGCATGGGATGCGCGGGTTCTGCGTGCAAGGGGCGCTTCAGTTGCGTTTTGAGTCCACTCGCGAGATGTGACGCGCCGCCCACCTAGGATACATGTATGAAGGAAGATTCAAACAAAATCGTAACACGCAAATACCTTGAACACCCAGATCAAGGTAATACACAGCTGAAGGGATGTTTAAAACATAGGTAAATGTCGCGCAGAAGAAACTGAGCGAAATAAGAATTAAGAAAAAGAGGCATACAGCTCTCTCTCTTCTCTTACCACATCCCCTGCGCCGTGCCCGTGCCCTTCGTTCTCAGAGTCGTCTGAGTCTTGGGCAAAATCGACTGCAGTCTTGGTGTGCTTCTCAATACCTTCCAGCATCTGGTGTCAGGACAACCAATGAAGAAAAAAACTAAGATGGCAAAAAGTCAGTTGAAATCGTGGATATCGACATGCTCTAGAAGGGAAGAACAAGCAATCGAGCTCCTCGACTCCGATGTACTGCTCTTTATCTCCGTCTAGTACATGTGTACCTCGGCCAGCTGAAACCGCCGGTGCTGCAGTTTGTTCTTGATGCGGCGGTTGTTGACCATGGCTACATGTAGATACTTCAACATGACCCCCGACGGCAGCTCTTTGTGAGCAGCTTCGAGGTTGACATCTTGCACTTCCTGTGACCGCAAACAATGGCAGCAATACACACACACACACGAAAACGAGAGTGAAATCAGTCAGCAGCAATTATTATCTTTTCGAGCAGAGCGAACGCTCGAAAGAAGTGCGTCACAGATTGAAACGACGAAAGCAAGTGGCACATACGGTTTGGTATTTTCCTTCAAATGTTGCATTTAAGATCCTGATTGCTGAGACACTATACATGTACAAAAGGAGTAGCAGAGGCGCCGGGAAAGAAGAACACGATGGTCGAAACAGGAAATCAAAGATCAACTATGCCGCACAGGCGAATACCTCATCCACAACTTTTTGAGCAAACAATTGAAACCGAGGCTTCTTCAAGTGAGACATGTGCGGTGGCGTCGTTTCGTCGTCGTCGTCCTCGTCGTTGTGTCTAATGCTTCGCAAAGATTTCGGTGACATGGCTTCGCTCAATTCAAATGACTCCAGCCCAACAGATGACTCAGTTCCAGCGAACGATCCCAGCGCACCTCCATCTCCTATTTTCACGTGTGAGGGGTGCCATTGGCCATCGCGTAGAGGCGCACAAGCGCGCAAAAGTTCAGAATTCGGAAGAATACAACAAGACACAGAAAGGCACATTTGAATGGACAACCTAAGAAACAACCATAAATAATACAAAAGCACTGACTCTCTCTCTCTCAATCTCTCTAGTGACATTTCCACGAAAGAAATGTAAGAGCACACGTCATATTATTTCATTTGCGTACCGATGAGGTCAATGAGGGTCTTGGCTTCGAACTCCAAATTCGAATCGTGGTTCGCTAAAGTGCACTTCTGCAGCGCTATCGCCGACCGCAACACAGAGGTCGAACTGAACCGTAAACCTTCGTCGTGTGCAATTTCCCGATCCGCCAGGCCTAGGCCTCGAGAGCCAATCAGGAGCTGGGACACGATTTTCATGGCGGCAATGGCAATGGGAATGCCGCGTCGGGCAGCTGCGAGAGCAGTAGGATTGGGTGGGGATGGTTTGCCTTGATCGGGCGGCCAGAAGTTGTACTTTTGCTCCACCTGATCGAAAGAGGTTAGCAACGAGTGATTGGAATAGTGAGAGACCTCGAAAAAAATAAAATAGAAATCACGCAAAGATATACGAAAGGAATGCAAAAAAAAGGTTCAAATAGAAAGGGCTTCAGCCGTTCTTGAATGTCGCACCACTAGAAATCAAATTCAAACAAACACACCACCCTCTTCAACAAGCTCCTCGTCACAATAACACCACCTTGTTCTGATGGCTCACGGCATACGCCAGCAAATGGCGAAGCGCGCCCGACGCCAGCTCCCAAACCGCTTCTTTGCGGTACAAGCGAGGGTCCACCACCAAAACTTTCATTTGGTGCGAAAACAGCAGCAGAGTCTGTCGCGTGTGCAGAGGCGGGTAGGTGTGCACATGTAAGAGAACAGCGCGAGAGTTCATACGGAGGGTGAGAAAAACACGTAAAGACTACTTCAGAGGGGTTTAAATAAAAAAAGACCTAGTCACTTCCGCTGAGAAATGCCTTCTGTATCTTACCTGAGTCAGCAGAGGATCGCTTGCGAGCGCATATCGCACTTCTTTCTCTTGCACCCTCGCAGAGACCTTCATCGCAGATGTTCCACTGATGCCTTCCCC
>Ga0307979_1000942_pt1 | contig 20615 bp, 28 predicted proteins | sample OrgLakmetage1058_FD_201833 | JGI IMG/M metagenome (GOLD analysis project Ga0307979, IMG submission 201833) | Saline water microbial communities from Organic Lake, Antarctica - #1058 | ecosystem: Environmental > Aquatic > Non-marine Saline and Alkaline > Saline | place: Antarctica: Organic Lake...
CGCCCCAATCCCCGTCGTCGTGCCCACCCATCGAGTTGTCATCGAGGTCATCATTGTTGTGGGCGTAAGCTGGGGAACCAGCCGTTAAAGCACCGTTCCCAGCGCTGAGGCCATAACCGCCACTGCTGCCAGGCCACGCGCCAAGCAATGGAGACACGAGCGCGTCCAAGCTCGAGTTGATGCCCCCGCCGCGAGCTGCCGTACCAATGACCAGAGCGCCACTGGCGTGCACGTGGCAAGAGTTCATCCGAAACGATGCGCCGCGGTCTTCCTTCAGCAAGGCGGCCATTTGAGGGTTGGTCGACGACGAATGCTGCATCGCCGCCATTTGGCCAGCAGCGGCGCGGGTGCCGTAGCCGTGCAGCGCTGGGTTGTACTCCAGCTGCTCAGCCAAATCAATGTCTTTGCCTTCCTTGATGTAGTCTTCGAGCAGCAGAAAACTCGAGGCAGCTTCCTTAAATCCTGCTTCGTCCTCGGCTAGCGCTGATGCCGACGCATCCCGCCGTGCGCCCTTGGAGCCAGCTGCTTTTTGCGTCGAAAGAATGTCGAGAGTGTGGTGCACAAGCTGGTAAAGGTATTCTACCTTCTTGCTGTACACCAGCGCAGAGCCCTGTGGTTTGCACAACAAGGACCACGGTGTCGAAACTCAACTCGGAAGGAAATTCAAACAACACAGGCGGAGACAAGTGTTTGGAAATGCAAGACTAGCATGCAATTAAAGAAATTCAGCTTTAGTGATCAAGCATACCTGAATAAGGAGCGCAGCTTCCGCAAAATTGACTTCGCCGTCGTCGACAAGCGGATCGGTGACTGCATTTCGGAGCTCCTCACCTAGAGTGATGGTGAGGTTCTCGAGGTCACCCAGATAGTCTTCTAAATAAGCAGCTACATCGATGTCCCAATTGACCGCAAGGTCCCGAATTGGCTGCAGCAATTCTTTGAAGCGCTCCGATGCGCTTTCCTCGTGTTCGTCGTGATCCGCCATGTCGGAAGCACTGAGAAGATGCCCTTCTCCTGGAGCGCCTAGTCTTCACCTCTCAGAAAGAAACCAACTGCCACAACCAGGGATCGTAAACGTACGCGAAAATAGACTGTTGACCTTTTTTCTTTCTTGGTGTTGTTCTTTCGTTCTTTCTTCTTTTTCTTTTTTTCTTTGCTTCTCTTCTTTGTTCGAAAGCTAACACAAAAGATTCTGAACTCAGCTCGAGCGCCAGGCAGGAGTGCAAGCGCATCGAAGATACTAGTCACCATAGCTCCGGAGCACCAAACGCATGCAATCAGGCTACCATATCTAGCTTGATTTTATCCTCTTTCTATCCCACTTATTCTTAAAGTGAATTATCTAGTCTTGAGAGCTCTTTGAAGCTCAATACAGTGCCTCAACGATGACCTCAATGTTGGCCATCGGGACCTCTGCGGCGTTCATTATCAGTGGCATTTTCGCTGCAGTAATACAACCAGAAGGGTGGCTTCGATTAGAGGTAAAGCGTTCTCCATGATCAGAGAGTGATAGTGACATGTGTCTCTGAATTATCATTCACCCCACTCCACTGAATCACTTTTAAGGTCCTCCTCGGGATCTGTTCGGCCGGAGCACAGCTTCTAGCTTTGCAGGTGGCAGGCCGCTGCAATCACCCTTTGAACCAGCTCGCAGCTTATGCGTGCTTCAGTCTCTTCTGCATTCAGCCGTGGACGACCAATGAATGGATGTGGGCCTTGGCAACGCAGCGCGGTGGGTATACATCTTTTACTCCGGAGCATAAGCGACTTGTGCGCTCGCTCACGATTCTATTGGCAATGAGCCTAGGTAGTCGCGCTCTGCCGTGCTTGGCGCCATTCTGCCACAACTGCGACCCATCGGAGTCACTGTGCAGCGGCAGCGGCCCTGCGTGCGCTCTTGAAGGTCACTGGCACGCTTATTGGCGCGTGCCGCTGCGCCCAGCAGGCCCCTTGATGGCTGGGGTGTGGGCCCACGTAGCACTGACGTATGTGCCTACGTTAGCCAATGGTGGTCGTTACTTGTCTTTTGAGCGCGTGCTTACGCTGTTGCTTCTTTGTACCGGCGTGGGGTCGGCTCTGCTCCTCTGCGGTGACAACGTACACGAAGTCCCTGCGCTGTGGACTTTAATAGTTTTACCGCAGCGCGTGCTCGGAGCTGCTCTCGCCCACGCGTACAAGGACGACGCCGTGATAGCGCGCCGCGTCCCACTCACGCAGCTACCTGGCACGGGGAAGGAGCTGCCTACGTCGAAGTCGAAACGTCGAGACAGAAGCAAAGTTGGTGGGATCAGCGGGGAGAGAGGTGGTGACGAAGATGAATTAAGTGACCTTAGTGCGAATGAGCTTGATGACGTAGGGAAGGATGGCGACGATGAAAATATTTCAGAAGATTCTTCAGATGAGGACGAGGCTGAGTCGCTCATTCGATATGGACCAAATGGTCAGCTCCGGCGGCGAAAGAAACTTTGATTATACTCAAATAATCTGAGATGGCTTTTGTTCGTCAGATCTGCCAGCAAGCGCGTAAGTATCAAGAGCAGTGGCATATAGTAGTGGCAATTTAGCCGCTAAGCACTCAGTTTTCTTATTGATTATCGAGGTGTGTGGTCCATCTCATCTTAGTAATCCTTCAAAAGAGGGCCCTTTCTATTCCCCCGAGGCTGAGTGTAAAGTTTATTACTTAAGCCAGACCCGCAGAACTAGCTAGGCGGCACTTGCAAGTGGGCGCTCGGCACTCAGTACTTCTTAGCCAGGTTATAACAAGACTCACCGATCGTAGCTTTGTGTGCTTGTTGATGTACCATTGCTATTGGGGAGTATATGAGGCTACCTAATCGACTCCGACTCTCCAACTCCCATACCTCAAGCAGGCTGCGTGCGATCTTGCCTTCAAACCAGCGCTGCACTTGAAATGAACCATCACTAACCACACTAAAATAGGCAAGTATGGGCATTTGGGGTAAATGTATGCGTGTTGAAAGCTTGCTCCCTGCCACAAGACTCGATGCTAGGGCGTAAACCCCCCTCCCGAAGGGTACACAAAGGAATAAAATGAAGAGAAGTGAACCAGCCAGAGCGATGAAAATCCTGAGCACAATACGGAATGCCTTTTACTAACTTTCTGGTGTCAAGGATCAAGGGGTTTTATTCAAAAACACGCAAGACACGAGAAATAATCGCGCGAGAAGAGAAGACCAGACGTCAGGACTATTTCGCTAGAACTCGTCCACTCCTTAGCTTATCAGAGTCTGAGGCTCCTGACATTAGTAGAGAGTCCGTCGTGGCCCCTTTTTACCCCCCGTGCGAAGTCTTGTTTCAATGTAATTCTCATTCCATGAGTACCGCAGTACTTTCAGGTGGATGCTGAAGTACGGATCGAAACAGCATATAACTTATTCAGCGCAGGCCCTGAAGGGCCGGAAGAAGTACACCAGGGAGAATTCTATGATAACATGAGTTACCTTCAGCACCTTAAAGGAGAGAACACTCATTACGACCTCAAGGCCAGCAAAAAAAGGGGGCAGAGCAAGTGCTGAAGGATTCTCACACCCGAACAGGATCAAATTAGAGGGGGGGTTGAATCTAGGTTACAATACTTTGGCAGCGTGAAGGTCCGCAGGCGATCCAGAAGAAGAGTCAGCAAGAGTTTCTGTTTAAAGTTTTAAAGGTAAGTTTGGCTTCCGAAAAGCTAATACTGTAGAAGGCTCTGTGTTTGCCAACCAGTTCCAAGGAGGTACAGGATGAGACTAGGACGACACGGAACATGACTGCTGTTGCCGTACGCGTTAAGAAATATAGGAAACAAACCCAGATTTTTCGCATGTTTCGTTTTCAAGAAACAATAAAAGTGCCGCCCTGGGCGTTTCTGGTTTCTAGAAACGAAGCATGTTGGCTTCGCGCGTTGTTTCTCTCACCATTCATCTGGGTATTTTGTTTCCATCTCTTCCTTACGTGGGGGGGTCACAGGTGGGATCGGCAGGCACTCAAAAGAGGCAATCGGTCGGGGATGGGCGACTCTTCCTCTGGATCGCCTGAGAGACTTCGTTGTAGTCCCAACCCCTGCGGGCGGAAACTCTTCTTTTGAGCAGCACTCTCAAAGCATGGAGGAGCGTGCTATTATGGACCGCTACTATCACTTCCAAGGCCACTCGAGCATGTGCACCTGATTAGCTTCTTAGGTTTAGTTTGCTCTGCTTTGCTTTTTATCTCTTCCTGTTAGCCTTCTAATTACGGGGGCCTGCCTCAAAAGGGGCAAAAAGCGAATACTTGTACTGGATCGCAATGTATTTGTACGCGATCCCCACTTTAGATAAAAATTTCCATTATCGAACCAAATAAGCTGCGATCTGGGCTTCTCATCAGCACAATGTCCTGAGGAGCACCTACTTTGAGGGGCTAAATTGAAATGAAACCCGATAGAAAGCTTGGAAATCCAGGTGTTTCATTTCCACCTGGGAAACATTAACAAGCAGTCCGCCTTCCAGGCCCGTTTCGTGAAAAACGAAACACACAAAATCTCGAGCAAGCGGCGATGATGGTGGCTACTGCGATCTCACAAATGTTCAAAAACGAATTAGTTCTCCTCTCGTTTTATGTTCTACTGCATTCCTTCTCTGCCTATTAGGTCGCTAATTCCAACTCCTCGGGGCCCGCGCCCAAAACAAGACCAAGTAGAGTAAATCATGCGCCATGGCATTCAATTTTTTATACGTGTCTATTTCTATGACTGTAATGTTTTCGTGGCCATGGCTAATGACGGTGAAGTACACATCGATTTTGTCACCAGAAAAAGGTCTGGTGAAAAAAACTCTTCCTGGCGGGGTCGAACCGCCGACCTCGCGATTAACAGTCGCACGCTCTAACCAACTGAGCTAAGGAAGATGTAATGAGATGTGAAGCCGGGGAATTGACAAGTTTATATATACAAATGAAGTAGTTCTCCACCTCATTTTATGTTGTGCTGCATTCCTTTTCTGTTTCTGAGAGCGCCAAAGCGCACTATACGAGCAAGTTGTTAGATACGGAGCAACCTTTCAAGGGGCGCAGCTGAAATCGAGTCAGCGAGATGGCAGCTGTGCACACGACAAGCCAACTGGGCTTACTTGTCGCTCACGAGGGAAGAGAAGCTACTGCACTCCCAGAGTCAACGGATCTAGGAGGATAACGTTGATTGGCCGCGACGCCGGGATCCGGAAATGATAGATCGGGACTCGGCATAAAAGAAGCTTGGCTGAGGCACAAAAACTATGCTCTCATCGTTTTGGAATCAAAACGGGGTGCCTCATCAACTCGCCTCTACAGTACTGAATTTTCTTCCTTTTATACACCCTACTGGAGGTGGGAACACACGCCCCAGTCTCGGGTCTCAAGGCGGGAGCGGGCTTCCAACATGCCTGCATTTTATCCCAAATACCAATACTTCACTGTTTAAAACAGAGTTAGTGTCGGGTCTATTACAAGCGAGGCACCGATCTGGCTACTTGTGCTTGTTAGGTCTACTTGTGCCTGTTAGGTCGCTAATTCCAACTCCTCGGGGCCCGCGCCCAAAACAAGACCAAGTAGAGTAAATCATGCGCCATGGCATTCAATTTTTCATACGTGTCTATTTCTATGACTGTAATGTTTTCGTGGCCATCAAGTACACATCACGAGAAAAAGGTCTGGTGAAAAAAACTCTTCCTGGCGGGGTCGAACCGCCGACCTCGCGATTAACAGTCGCACGCTCTAACCAACTGAGCTAAGGAAGATGTTGCATTCAAGGAAAAACTTGCTAATTTCATAACTATAAATTGGCATTTAGTAAATCTTACGACTCCGTCACACTAACAATTTCTTGATTCTTGACGCCATGAGCCATGCAGCCGACTCAAGTAAACAGAATTAATCCGCTCAATCCGCTTCGAGCCTTACTAAGTTCTCTTCCAAACAAAATGTACCATAGTGCCTACTACGCACTTAGCATCGCAGTCGTTGCGACCGCTCTAAGCTCACCACCTCTACTAGAATCTCGAAGAGCAGGAGGACACCGTCGCACAACTGCCCACAACGGCTTTCCACTACCACTTCATGGACGACGTGTGATTTCCACTTTCCAGCCTCTTAGAGCTCACGCTCACGATGCTAGCCAGCGCACAGTTCCCATGTACGACCAAGCTGCCGTTGCTGCGCTTGCAAAACGACATGCGTTCGCCTCAGACGTCTCCGAAGCGGTGTGCTGTCAACTTTATGGATTGAAATTCCTCTCAACCGAGCTTCTAGTTTGGTACATACGCTGTGGAACTATTCTTACTTTCATGATGCTCATAAATTATGCGTTTGACTCAGGAGGACCTCGAACTAAAGGCACACATTGACCGCTTCTTGGGGCTGTCTCCGTGTGGCGTCAACGATGCTGGCAACAGCGTAGATGAATGGCTGCGACCTGACAGCCCACGGCCGCTCGTGGGTCAAAGCCCAGAAGAAGTCGTAGCTACGGTAAGATTACACACTGCCGGTGCTTCCCTCTTGCCAGCGCGCTTAGAACTGCGCGTGCCCTTGTAGGATGGTTAACACCTCGACTTCGTTATAATTCCCCACAAACTGCCCATTTCTGCTCGATACAACGCCGCACAGGTCCTCACATCCTTAAAACAGTTGCACGCTCCCGGTCGCCCTCATCATGGCGCCGCCGTGGCGATGGCGTTCAGCGTGCCAATCGACGCCCTTGCGGCTGGTAAGAGGAGCCAGGGAGATTGGCAAGCATGTGAACTTTTAAAAATTACTGCAGACAAAGACGCTTTTCAGTTTGAGGAATCCTTCATCTTAAAGCGCTCTCAGTTCGCGAGAGGCTATGCAAAACTATTCATTCAGGCTAGGGTCTTCACAGTCGTTTGTGATGTTCTGCCATTTCGTAGGCCGCCCGCAGGACAGCTCAGACCACTGGCGGTCGCTGCTGCGGCGTTCCATGAACCCTCGGCTCTTCGCACAATTTCTCGACACTTCTCCCTTAAGACCCCTCTTAGACTGGGGCCTCTGCAGCGAGCCACGACTGCTGACGAGCGGGTACTCGACTGCTAGTAGTAACATCAGTAGCAGCGCCGGTGGCAGAAGTTTGAAGCCAATTGCGAATTCTTCTTCCAGTGATGACACGGCAGCTGCAGCTGCTGTAGCAGCGTTTCCAGCTACGCTTTTAGGAAGCGAGACAGCTGATCTAGCACTTGGTGCGTTGTAATTATGCAAAGTTTAGAAGCATCCTGTGCTTTTTTCGAGACTTGTGTCACAGGACTGCTGCTTTCTCTCGATTGTTTCGTAGACCACTGGCTCATTTGCTCATACTTCCACTACGCACACTTCTCTCTCCCCTACGATTGATAACCACTTGGTAATTTGCTGACATTCTCAAATTGCCTGTTCTGGGATGAACGATATTTGTTTGTGCGCCCGCAGAGCTTTTCTCAGCCGACGGCAACCTCCGCAGCGCCTTTGTGTTCCGCCTCGCCCAGCAAGGGCCGTTGAGACCGTGGCTTCTCTTTGCGGTCGCGCGCCTCGACGACGCTGGTGCGCCCAAAACAAGGCCTCCCACGGCGGCTGCGTCGACTACAGACGCAACAACTCGTGTCGTCGCTACACGGAGACGCACGGCGGCGCCGCCCAACCACAGCGTGCCACCTGCTGAGCCTGCCACGCCCTCTTCGGAGGAGAGAGCTTCGACCGCCGCTGCTGCAGAGGGCCAACCTACTCTACCAGGTGGTAAATCAAAAGGCCGCACCACGAGACGTGGCGTAAAGTCTGAGGATTCACCATCACGCAGCGACGGAGGGGGAGTTGCATCTGCTGCGGCTGCTTTGTCTTCTTCTGCCAGAGACGTCCACGACGGCGAATTCGAAGAGAGAATAGCGGATGCTACCCCTGACTTTAGCGAGGAAAGTGTCTCGAAAACGCCACAAAAAAAAGAGCAAGCCCAAAGAACTAGCTTAGGCTCTGCGCTTTCTTATGGCCCTGAAGTCTTCAAAGATGAGCCATTAGCGTCGTCTGTAGACGAGAGGGGGAGGTGGACAGTGGTAGCGCTGAAGGCCGCTCTGCGAGAACGCGGGCTGCCGGTCAGTGGGCGCAAGGTCGACTTACTTGCGCGCCTTGCAAGCGCTGAAGTTTCAAATGAAAGATGATTTCTAGATTTACATGTATAAACCAGATTTACATATGATTGTTTCTGTTGTTGTACAGCAGACTTTTTTGTCTTTTAAGAGTCAATAGGCCTTTTGAGCGTTACGAAATACTTGCTGGCTTTAAGTTTACACTCAGCTGGCGTTTGGAACTCGGAGTTATAATGAACTCGAACTCGAACTCGAACTCGAAGTAATACAAACCCAAATGATACAGAAACCAGAAACCAATGGTGCGAACAGAAGTACTCGCGCATGCATTGCGTGCAAGTCAAAATCTTCAATGGAACATGGAAATGTGTTGAGGGCAGAAAAATGGGACCTCCGGAGTTAAGTTCCGAATTCAGTTACGTGTATCTCATATGCAGGGGTCTATTCATGGGAACAAGTAGCACCTTCGGGCTGTTAGAAAGCAAACGGCGTGAGCAACGCACAGATGGATAAGGAGCTCTTTAATTCATTCAATGAGCCACTTATGCCTAAGCCCATGCACTCCTTAATGCTCAACGATCCGCACTATAAAGTTATTAAGACGAATTCCTTTCGAAAGTGCCAGCTCGTTGATCACCCACGGATAGTTGATTTAATGAACACATTTAATTGCTCTAAATCTTACTAATGGACCTATATTTCGATTTCGATTACAATGAGGTCATCGTGACTCTTTATGAACAATCAAGGATACACCATCGTGTAGCCGAGCCCATGACGAGCAAGCACAATATATTTTTTCTTCCTTGATTACGTTACTTCGTTATACCACAGTAATAAGGACTACAGAGTCTGTAGAACTATAGGCAATTGAATTTACTTCTTCTACTGATCACGAGCCAGCCAGTTACCATAATATCAACGCCCAGGGGGATCGATTTCGTCTCAACCCTCAACCCGCCGTTACTCCGCTACTATGGAGATTATCACCTTGTGATGTACCAGCGTTACACAGGAGATCCCTCAAAGAATGAGATCGTGTATTTGGTGCTCTCTCGATGTCTGTCCTTAGTGACGCCACAGAGCCCGTTGAAAGCCCCGTGACTACAGGACGCCCACGATTTAAATCATTCGAAGAATATAATCGCGTACATTCCAAAAGTGCTTGCCTTCTGGGCTGCTCAGAAGCTGAAACCGAGAAGTCTAATCGCACCGCCCGCGCTTTTGATGGAGCCGTCCCGACTGAAGTAGGTGCCCGAGAAGTAAACCGTAGAGGCATTGTCGACGCCACAGAGTGAACAACACCTTGAGGTGGTGGTGACTCGTATCGCTGCATCAATGGTGATCACGCTGATATCCTGCTCAAAGCCAAAATTTAAGTAAATTAGTTAGCAAGTACTGTATAAGAGACTATGAATCATTCTATGGGCTTAATGTGTGTTAGGTGCTTACCAGCAGATGCCTATGTCCGAATTGAGTTGAGGTTATAGAAGTCAAGAAGGAATGTAAATTCTTTCATGAAGAATAGTCTTCATTCCTCATGTCAGAACGAATGAATGAAAGAAAGGAGTACCAATCTCATTTATGCTGCAGTTTGAATGCATTTCAATTATAGTATCTTTTAACTATTGGGTATTTCAAGGTAACAAATCATAGTTCTTTTGCCGATGACCCCGTGCTTTTTCTGACTGCTTTCATATACAATGCCCGAGCCTTCAGACGGACTTTTAAACATTTGCCTTGAACTATATTTCTTACTTTAAAACGAATATCTACTTACGATTTGTCGAAAGGTCGAGAAGAATGCACATTCTCCGTCTTCTATAGCTCTCATTTGGTACGCTAAATGGTCTTAGAATTATTAATAAAAATCCTTTTTATTTCTACCTTTTAATGAAATAGGTCTTTCCTGCGATATAAATAATCAAGTATCTTACGTCCTGGACTCGGCGTGAATTGAATGTTAGACGCCAAGGCGTGATCTTAGATCCTCATACGATACCCAAATTTCATTAGATTTGTTCAATAGTAGGCGCTAGCTTCTCAAAAATAGCTTTCATAATATAATTCAAAAATAGAGTAGGAGTGCAATCTATAACATCAATAATACAAACTCATTTTGCCTGATTAATCATTTCCAGCTGCTCTATTGAAACTCCACAGGTACTTCTATTACGCCAAAAAAATTGGTTCAGATTCATTACTTGTCAATACAGCAAGAACGCTACTTCTTGCGTGCTGATGACATAAATTAGGCTTCTCATTCCAGTCCTCGCTCTGAGATTCGGATACGCCCAAAAAGAAATACCGTGACTTGTAAAGTGAGCGACCTCGGCGAAAGGTCAGATTTTCTACAAGAACATTCGATGTTGAAGCAATTCAGTTCTGCACAGTTCAAAATGATTTGTTTTGAGTTATGGCAACGTAGCCCTACTGCATTGAATTCCCATGGAATTGCTATCCTGAATTTCACACTGGAGGCAAGCGCCGCATTAAGCATTAACAGCTACTGTAGAACGTATCTCATTTGGATGAGCCGATTAAGCTCTATGTTTAATAAAATACAGAGGCCTCTCTACACTTTTTTGGTGGGCACACAGGGAGGGTGACCCGATCCATCGAGTTGTGGCCCACTCAATTTCTACTCAATTTCCAGTCCTCGATCACCTTTCTCCTTGCTGCGTTTGTAGGCACAAGGCCCGCGATATCTAAGGAGCATAACCGGCCACAGGTTTACAGATTTGGGGCTGTAGTGAATTCAGAAGTATCAATTTCAATGGCGGGTCTTCAAATATACACCTTCTTGTTGAGCTACGGAATCGTTGCATGAAACACGAGGCGAATTATTCATATCCCCGGGAAGCGGTCCGAAACAAATAAAAATTGCGTTTACTTCTTGCTCTCATGGATGTTCCGAATAACAAAAAATATTTCACAAAGCGATCTAAGGAACGATCAGCATATATGAGAAGGCGTATGCGTCTAAGTGTTCACTCAAGGGCTAGGATCAGAGGGGCATGCTGCATCAGCCCCTCCCGTTCGAGCGGGCACAAAAGTTGGATCGACCTCGGCCGCAATCACGTAGTCAAACCCGTGCTTGATGCGGCGGTCAGGAGACTGCGAGTTAATGGCTGCCACGAGGCGACGGTCCAAGTCCGCAATAGAAAGTTCCATAGCAGCTGCCAGGTTTCGGTCTTGAAAAAGCTTTAGCTTGGTCTTTGCTACGTTCAGCTGTCGCCTGGCGGAGTGCTCCGAGTACAAGATGGGCAGCTGCTGAGCATCGAGAACTTTGAAGCCATTTGCTACGAGTTCACGTTCGACCCACTTCCGCGGATGCTCACGATAGCAGCGGTGGCCAGCAAGCAAAATGCACGCGTCACGCAACCGAGTGATTTCCACAATCAAGCTTTCCCTTTCAAAACGAAAGACAAAATTTTGAAGGTCAGATCATACTTCACCAGCTTTCACGCCAAAATCGGCACTCACAACACACTTACGGGTACGGAGCTTCGTAAGGAATAGGCTCGAGTCCGATGATGTACAAAATGCCAGTCTCTGGGTCCATGTGCTTTTTCAGCCGGTCAAAGATGAGATCCTGCCGGGGAGTCATCAAGCACATGATTTGAAAATCGATCAGTATTAGCGTAGCGCTTTACTGACGCCATTTCACAAACAATTACGCTCTCACTATTTAAGCAATGTTTAACTGGATTCATCCTCTACGAATCATTTGTCACCTGTTTAAAAGGTGAGAAACCGTCCATAGCGCCAATCAGGTAGTCCGCGAGGATTACGTCATATTTGTTGCCTTCCAATAGTTGCGGGTCGTCCCAGTTGCCAAGCACCACACGACCCACCGTGTCGCTCTCACCTGGCTTCAAAGCTTCTTTCTTCACGGTAGTTTCCATTCCTTTGTCTGCCGTTACCGCGTCCCAGGCGTTGAGTGGCAGTGTCTGGATCCACTGAAGTGAGTGGGTTCCTACAGAGCGTGCATTCATATCGGCAACAAAGTTTGAGAAAAAGAGACGCATTCATCCACAAAATCATACAATAGCATATACCGGTGCCGGCATCCAAAAAGCGACCCCAGCCAGACGTGGCCTCGTCCGACTGCTTAGGTCGGTGCGCCACCTGCATGCGCTCGATTATGGAAAACAGAGCATCATTGGTGCCTGAGATAGGACCAGGCGTTTGTGCACTCGTCGACATCAACGAATTCACGGAACGAACTTGAAATAAATTGAGCGCCACTCGTCCGAAAGATAGCGCTGGAAGCAGAATTTTGTTGTACTTAATGGTGGAAGCTAGCCTTCGCTGATTGAAGTATTAGGGAAGACGCGAGGATGCACAGGCTATGAAGTCGATACAAGTGAAAAAAATGTTCCTACTGTACTGCAAGATAACCTTCTTTCTATTGGTGGAATTTCTCCTCCTGTGTGTCCTGTGAATAACCGCGTAGTGCGCAGCCCATAGCCCAAAGCCGCATAGCCGCTTAGCGCATAGCGCATAACCCCTTGTAACTTTCTACTTTCACTCATAGCTGTGCCATTCCTGAGACGATAGCGAGCATAGACACGGGAAAGGGCTGGCTTGTCTAAAACCAATAACCAATAACTAATGGAGAGCACCTCCCTCTTTGGAAACGCGGGCGACGCCGAGGAGGATAAAGATCACATCATCGGAGACTCAAATTCTCCAAAGCGCTACGGTGGACTTTGGCACTTAGCAACATTCATTGCAGTCGGCATAAGTTGCACAGCTTTTGTTTCCAATCTTTGGGCACTCACGGAATGGCAGGAAATCAAAGACATGTATAAAGGAGACGGTGCGTGCACGACAACTGCCTATTTCCATACTTTAGACACCACATTGTGCAGCTATGAACGCGGCTTTCAAATCGTAACACTCATTTACATAAATCATTGGTTTGCTATCATCTAGAGTACGAAGGCACCGTACCGTACATAAGAGATATGTTCCTTCATGTGATGGGTGGACTCTGCTGCATCCTGGCGGTTGGTGTCGAGATCGAGTTCCTGCCCATGTTGCGCCAGGTAATGCTTTGCAATTTTTGTATGGGATGTTGGTCTACTTCACCTAGCTAGAAATTACACTGCCTCTTCCGATTTAGGTCGATTTCATGAGTAACTTCTTGGGCCGTGGAATTTTCTATTACTTTTTGAGTACGCTAACCTACGACGCTGCGACGTCGGGTGACTACGCACGTCAAGGCTTCAACTCATTCATCACATTTTGCCTCATGGGCCTTGCATGTTTATACATCGGCGCGGTGAGTATTGCTAGGCTGCTTGCAAACAAGGCATTATTGTATTTAAATGATAGTCTTTGGCGTGCGCACTCCCTCTCGTTTGCTAATTTTGATCTCTTCTTGTGCGTACAGGCCGTTGTCCTTGACTTATCGCCGACGCTCCTCAAGGGACTGATATCAATGCAGGGCATCTCGACGGGAAATGATTACGACCTGTAGGCAAGGTGGACTCCCAGTAGGTCTTCTTAAAGTAAGCTCTCGAAGTGTAGGCAAATCGGGCGCCAGGTCAAGGCGAGTATTTTGACTTTGATGCCGGTAGCGGGAGGCTGTGTCGCTACATCATCCTCATATCCTCTTTCTTTGGACAAATTTTTCATTTATAATTCTTTCCAGAAAAGAGAAGGCTTCAAGATAAAGTGGTGTTAAGAATTAAAAATTTCAAGATTTAAGTTTAAGGTTTCCAGAAGAAACCGAAGGGAGGAGAGAGGTAAAATCGGTAGTCGATTCCAGATCCCAATGCCGGCACCCAGTTTACTTAGGCTGCCACGTAAACATATCGCCACCCTCTTCTCTCTCCTCTATGGATGGCGTTCCTCACTAAGAACCCAGGAGGGTTTGCGCGCGATTCCAAGAATCAAGAAACGGCCGTGAGCATAGGGGGTGTCGCCATATTCTGCTTTGTCTGCAACTAAATGGGCGACTGGGGATACAGTCAACTCGAGAATTCCACGTAATGATTTGGCTTCAACTCTTGTTCTTTATACATGGAGTCATGTTAGGTGTCAGGAAGCTGGCCTCTACCAGTGGAAATATGAAGGAAAATCCTACCCTTGAATCGTTTCGAAACGGCCCCGAAGGAATGGCATCTTAGTTTGGTCCATAATAGTGAATGGTTGATGGTTGATGGTTGATGGTTGATGGTTGATACTGCGCCATTAAAGTTCATTAGGGCAATTGGATGTGGATTTAGGCGAATCGCACTGCGCTCAATTTCCGAATTCGAATTCGATCGACTACTAAAATCCTTGCCAATGGTAGTGAGATACGGTGGGGGAAGTGAAGTCCTCATAAAGATATTCTAGGCCTCTGGTTAGGGGTACCTATTCCAGTTTAAACCTCTCTTTGAGCACGTCGCATTGCCGGCAACCGGTTGCCGTCTTGCATCATGCCGTACAGAGGATTGGCATACTGTAGCATCCCAGCATCCCTGTCTGCGAAATATTCTTCTTCATCACAGCTTCGGATCTTTTTGTTTTTGTTTTTTTTTTGCTTTTGCTTCTTCGATCTCGGGTGTATCTTTTTGTCTACTCTGTATCTTCGCGCTTCATTTGATTTGATTGTTTGACGCCTCGCAAAGCGACCTCGCCAATGATGGCGCAATACGTCTAAATGAAAACGCATAATATAGGATACCATCTAGCTAGCAGTAGCTTCAATTAATAGCTACTGCATGATGCTATCGGCAGCTTTTCTACTCTTGACTTATTTGGCAGCAAACACGAAGGCATTTGCTCCTCATGGTCCGAAGGCGCTGTCACGGTCCATAACACTTTCACAGGCGCCCATTGCAGACGAAACTTTAAACACAGCTCCCGCCAGTGAGTTGCCTAATGATTCGTTGACGAAAGCCGAGCTCAATGCTCGTTTCCGCGACGTTCTGGCTCACTTTCAAGCAAGTGGTGAGCTCACCAATGAGCAGGCCTTGGAAAACTTGCTGCGGACAAGGCTTCCCCAGCTTGCCCTGAACCGGTGCCGCATTGGGCCTTCTCCCTTCCACGGATCTGGTGTCTTTGCTACGCGCGCTATAGCAGCTGGTGAACTCGTGACGTGTTACCCTGGTGACGCTTTGCTTCTTTGGGACGAAATGACACCGACATCGGCGCAGACGGCGGCGTCGCAAGGCATGCGCGTGCTATTAGCACCTCATTTAGCAAACCAGGATGCGGCTTCATGTTTCATGACTAATCGGCGTGCGCGAGATTATGAAATTCGGGTATGGCTTGTATATATTCAAGGAAGACGTCGAATGGTAGCCTCAAAAGGCTTACAGTAATAGAAGTTCAGAAGAAGCAATCGTGCCTTACTTGAGCGTTTGTTGTCTTCGTGCTCCCTTCTCTTTCACCCTTTCACCCTTACGCCCAGTGCCCTTTCCCATCTACTCTAGGTCTCCGATCGGCTGAGCCTAGTCGGAGATCCGAGCCTTGCAACCGACCCAGCTTACTGCGGCCACCTCTGTAACGACGGCGCTAGCTTGTACATTGACGACACCTCGAGCAGCACGAGCAGTGACAGCAGCAAAAACAGCAGCCCAAAAGTGGGCACCAGCGATGTTGACGTAGCTGCGTACAGCCGGCTGTCGGCGAGCCGGGCCAATGCCGCGCAGTTGCCACTGGAAGGGGGCGCGCACTTCGCTACGATCGCGACCCGAGCCATCGCTGCAGGTGAAGAGGTGCTCATCAGTTACGGCGCTGGTTACTGGCTCAGCCGGGCTGGCGTTTCTGACCAAGCAAACAAAGCAAGCCCAAGCTCAAGCCGATCGACTACCAAGCAAGGCAAGAAGAAAAGCAACGCAAGCAAGCCAGCGAAAAATAAGAAGAAGTTGGGGTTTGGGACCTAGAAGACAACAACGACGGCGAGCTGGCACATCGAGGTTAATGAAACGCACACAAGGACCACAAAGATACAAGGTTTTCTCAAGGCAAGAGCAAGAGCCAAGAGCAAGAGGGCGCTCAGCCGAAAAACCAAGGAAAGAGATATGCAAGAAAGAGAGCCGCTTTTCCTTTTATAATTTCTAGGGCATTTATACTGCTGAAGTAGATTTAAAATCATCTCTATACGCTGTTCGCTGTTCGGTTGTAGTGGTAGTGGTGGTCATCCGGTTCAACAATCAGATGTAAGTGGCCTTTGGATTTCTTTACTTTAGTTGGCGCAACGAATTCGAAATTCGCCCGCAACGTCCTCTACTCCATCCGGTATCCAACCTGGTGATTGGGTCCCCGGTCCCGTCTCGGTCTCGAATTACGAACCCCGAACCCCCAACCCCCAGATACCGGATACACGTTAGCATTATCAGTTCTTCAGACTTGAAATACCAGAAACGGAAGAGAAGTAAGAAGGATTTGAATCCAGCTACGTGGCCATTCAGACTGGGGCCGTAGCTGAATAAAACCGAAAACCGTTTGATTCTTAGTAGTCCGGACTTCATCCCGTGTGCTGATATGGGGATCCTACAACTCACCTATAACTGATGCTTATGGCTCATGGTTTATAGTCCATATTACGAATTAAAGCAGCTTTCATAGTAGAAATCAAGGGCAATAAATTCAACGACAGAAATAGTACTTATCAGGGTAACCCAGCTCCCTGCGCACCGTGCACTATACTCACGCGAATGTTTCCTCGTGCAGCTGAAGGAGTGCTGCGACGTCTTCATGGCCTCGTGCCACTGCAAGCGACAGTGGCGTTGCCCCTATAGGCACTGCATCTTCTTCGTCTTCATCATCATCATCATCCTCGTCATCGCCCTCGTCGTCGTCACCTTGATCCTTGCTTGGAAGCTCCTTGGCAGTTCGGACAGCTTTGGTGGAAGCACCTCGCACGAGCAATTTTCGCACGCAGTCCAGGTGCCCGCCCATGGTCGCTAGTACCAGGGGGGTTATGTGCCCATTCGCTTTGGGATGGTTTGGGTCTGCACCGTGGTCCAGCAGGATTTGCACCACCTACACGGCCGCATGCGATGCACAAGAACAAAGTTTAAGTAAACACAGGGGCGAAGGTGGGAGAAAAGTGAGTCATTCTGCGAGCAACAGAACAATTCCCACCCAGAGGCCGCCTTTAAGTGACATACACACAACTACAGACAAAAAGTCGATAGCATCTCCCAACGAGCAGAACAACAAAAAACCTCGTCGTCGCCCACTTGCGACGCAAACAAAAGCCCGGTCATGCCGTCCGGCGTCTCCAGATCTACGCTAGCGCCGTGGTCTAACAGTGCTGCCGCGCACTCCGCTTCTCCACCCGCGCAAGCCACAAACAACGCGCTTTCTCCGTGGGTATTGAGGGCATCCAGATCAAGGCCTTCGTCCGCATTGCTTGCAGAGTGCGTGGATGATGCAAGCAGCACTTCCAAACATGCCAAGTGTCCTTCTTGCGCCGCCAGCAGCAGAGGGGAAGCGCCATCCGAAAACCGCACAGCATTGGCGTTAGCCCCATGGGCCAAGAGTACGCTGCAGACCTCGTCGAAGCCCTCTTGGCAAGCGAGGTGTAAGGCGGTGCAGCCCGTAGTTTCCTTTTCACGGGCCACGTTCGAACCCGCCAACAGCAGCACCGCGCACAAGGTAGCATGGCCGCGCGCGCTCGCCGCTAGTAGTGGCGTGGTGCCGTCCTCTTTGAGTGCGTGCACGTCTGCGCCCGCGGCCAGGAGCAGCCTCGCGCAGTCGACGTGGCCTTCTTCCGCGCACGCAAAGAGCGCTGTAGCGCCGTCGAGCTCCGCGGAGGCGAGGGTGGCCGACCCGCAGTTCCTCTCCAGCAGCAGCACGGCGACTTCAAAGTGGCCACTCTAATTGGTTGAAAATGACGCATTGGGCGAGAAGCGAGAAATCAAAGAGGGAGAGGCAAAGCGAAGCACACACACAAAGGAAATTTGCTCTCCATTTTGAAGCATGAGGCGGTATCGCACCAAACAATAGATCTCCATTCATTTGCCTTTCTCGATTACTATTCAAATCACCTGGCAAGCCATGTAAAGCGGATAAAAGTGCTCTTCGAACGGCAACAAATCATTTGCCCACAGGTCTAGAAGCTCTCGCACGGACTCCAAACGGCCTGAAGAGGCGGCTGAAATCAACTCTGCTTCCGGGTCAATGTCTTCGTCTGGTGGATAAATCAGCACTCGCTCGTTACCGTTCTGCACGTTATTCCCGACGCGGCGTTGGTTCCCCGTTGCAGTCCGGCTGCTACCCACCGCTTTCTTCCGAGAACGAGGGCTCAGAAAGCTTGGGGAATATACTGGACTACTTCTGCCCGCCTCTAATTCATCTCTAGGCGACTTGTCAAGAGATGGAGGTGGTGGAGGTGGAACTTCCTCGATCACAGCGGGCGCCGTGACAGTATCGAATTGAAAATTACCGTCATCGCCATTTACGTGGTCGCCATCTTCGATGCCTTTTAAATTCAGTCAATGTACGTAAGAAGCATAAGAGTGGATATGAATTGTTGGACAGTAAGAGCACTTCAAATAGGGGTCATTGATACATGCCTCAGCTCGTATATTCGCGATACACAGCACTCAAATTAGATGATAGGCTTGACGCCAACGCACCAGATTCGAGGTTTGAGTTGCCCGGCTCAAAAACAGAAATATCAAGGACTTGAGGTGTGCGGTCAAGATACTTGGCTGAATCCGTGAGCATTGTAGCCTTGCCTCAAGAGTTTCTTACGGCGGAGCAAACACTTTGCTCCTCAAAATCATAAAAATATTTTGGATTTCGAGTTTGGAGGTTGGGTTCGAGAAGATACAGATACCCTTCCTTCGTTCGAGTTTCGAGTTCTGAAGAAAGTTGTTGATCGTTGCTTCACGGTTGCTTGCTGAACGACTGCTGGACTCTGGACTGCTGGTTTCAGAGAGCCGAGCTGTAGCTCCTATCCAACTATCCAAGTGTCTACAGTTTTAAGTAGGAGGCAGGAGGTATCTAGAGTAGAGTCTTGAGCTAAGGGCTATGGGCGAAGGGATACATATCCCTGTCTAGCTAGAGCTATTACTTGCCGGAAACTTCCACGGGTTGGTTAGACCTACTACTAGTAGATAGCAGCTCTGCAGTCGTCGCAAAATTGAAAATCGAAGCTAGTTAGTGCACGTCGACAGCATTCTTGGTTCACGCGCTGCTATTTTCAATTAGTTTGAAAAGAAGTGTGTCAAGTCATCCCACTAATCTGTCCTTCTGGTTGACCAAGACGCTTTAGTTCAACTGCTTTTGCCTATCCCCAAACTTGCAAGCAAACACAATATTAATTCGTCCATTGGAACCATAATGGAGGGCCAATTAGCCGTCGCCTATGCACCTGTCGACCCTTATATCATCGCAACTGTAGATTATCGAGTAGGATCTGTGCCACTGCTCCTTCGCCGCACTTTTGCCTCCATCGTGCAAGGCGTTCTTCCAGGTCGTCGTCCTTCCTTTATGCCAGAAGTCCTCGAGGCCCTTGAAACTAACCAGGATTGCATGGCATTTTTCGAAAGACGCGTTGAGGAGCTCAAGGGCTTGGCCTGCGAAGATCTCGCTCGATGTGCTCCAAACGCTTATTCTGAATCGTTGGAATTTGCTATGGCTATCATTGAGTCTCGAGCTCGACATCAGAAAGAATGGGTGGGGCAAGCCCGGCCAGCGTGCGTGACTACTGCTTTCTTGCCAGCCTCTACGGTGGATCTTCGTGTACTGCAAGCTCAAAGTGTTGACCACTTGATAGCTATGACCTTTAATTTCATTGACAGCGAATTGTGCAAGCAGTTTCAGAATCGATTGGGCCAGCTATAATAATGGCAGATTAAGAGTTGAAGTAATAAGCCGTGGCTGAAGAACTGAAGAGTTGGTGACATTCTTCTGAAATGGTACGTACTTAGAATTATCAGAAAAGAAGAAGAACAACAATAAGTTCAGTGGTTAAAATTGTGGCAGTGCGAGTATGAAGCTCATGGATATTACCATGAGGCTCACATGTGAAGACCGAGGAATTGTTTTCTAATCATACATCATGCGTTTGGCCTATTATTTTTGTGCACATCTAAATGCTTACAGCCCCATCGCGCGATCCTAATGTCCCGGTATTCGGCGTCGCGTTCATCCGTTCATGCTTCAATTATGAGCTATTTCTAGGAATTATATTTTACAGAACGATAGAAATGGAAGTCGCGCATAAGCACGGTGCTTGTTTCTTCGATAAGCTCCAACGTTTACATCCTCTTGACTCTTGATGGAAACGAACCCCGAACTAGTACAATCCTAGCTTCCATGGAAACATTTTTGCGGGTAGAGGTATACGCATATGTTATAGAGCCTACACGGTGTGCGTTCGAGTTAAAGTGGTGGTGTGCTCGACTCCCGGAGTCGAGCACACGGGGAACAGGTAGCACAAGACAAACAAGTAGCGGGGAGAGGAAGAGAAGGACGGCGTTGGCGTTGATACGCCCAACCCAATAACGGCAGCATACAGGGGGATGCTGCCTCGGTCAACTCTAACTCTAACAATATGTGTGTACGCTCTCTCTTCAGCTTCTA